>Ga0100403_1000029_pt1 | contig 135540 bp, 97 predicted proteins | sample CryGeymet201501t_FD_83663 | JGI IMG/M metagenome (GOLD analysis project Ga0100403, IMG submission 83663) | Groundwater microbial communities from Crystal Geyser aquifers in Utah, USA - Crystal Geyser metaG 2015-01t | ecosystem: Environmental > Aquatic > Deep subsurface > Groundwater | place...
ATCATATATAGCAAATTTTTTGTATTCTACTGAAGACTTAAAGTTATAAGATCTAACAAGTTTTCTAGCTTCTTTAAATGAAAGAAATTCTGTTTTATCTTTTCCAAGATAATCATACCAATCTATCCAACCAGAATCTTTATAAACAATATGAGGATTTATTGGTAATCCTAATTCTTTTCCGTCATGTCTAGCAAATTTTTTATATTCTATAATTGAATTAAAGCTATAAGATCTAACAAGTTTTCTAGCTTCTTTAAATGAAAGAAATTCTGTTTTATCTTTTCCAAGATAATCATACCAATCTATCCAACCAGAATCTTTATAAGTGCTTTGTGGATTTATTGGCAATCCTAAATCTTTCCCTTTATTTCTAATAAATTCTAGATATTTAGTTCTAGAATTCAAGTTATAAGATCTAACAAGTTTTCTAGCTTCTTTAAATGAAAGGAAATCATTTCCATAAATCAATCTTCTTAATTGATTAAATGTTTGAATCCCACAAAGTTGCGAGGTGTACCCTAGCAAAAACCCCAATGGATTTTCTTCAACCAAATCCAAATCAATTTGACTAACATCAATTCCTTTCAACTGAAGAGTTCTTCTTTGCCAAGCCATCCAAATTTGACGGGCTATTTCTTCATGGAACTCTTCGATTTTGTTTTCTGTCAAAACAGAAGAAACAATTTGATTAAATTCCTCTCTAAAACCAGCAATACCCCCAGGCTCTATAAATTCTTGATTCTCACCCATGAAAAAAATAGCTCTGTTGTAAATTTCTTGCTGAATTCTTGTGGCTTCTGTTTCATCAGAGGTTTCTTCTAACAAATAATTAATTCTATTTTGCCTTTCTTCTCCATTGTTCTCTCCATTTCTTAAATTGATTGGGACAGGATTCATAATCTGTTCCAATGCCATCGAGGCAATAATTGCCTTCAAAAAATCATTCAAATCCTCTCTCAAAGCAACTCTGTTCAATTGGTCAAAAGAGAATTTCAACAATTGAAAAGTTCTAACATATTCTTTCTGTGGGGCATCACGAAGAAGCCTTCCAACAATTTGAATAATTTCAGTTAAAGAATTTCGTTGCCCAATGATTATCTCACGGTCTGCCCATCTCCAGTTAGCTCCTTCTTTGAACATCCCGAGGGTGATAATCACATCAATTTGGCTTTGATCGCTTTCGTGATCTTGTTCAATCACAATTTTCTTTTCATCTCGAAGTTTTTCATCAACAAGGTTGACAACCCTAACCCATCCGTCCCCACGCTTCACACGCATAACTGGTTGATCAAAATCTTTGATTAAACAATTTTCTTCGCCAGAGATTGCTCTAAAAATAGCTTCAACATCATAGTTTTTTGAGCCAAGTGAATATCTTGAATTGACATAGGGGATATAAACAATAGTTTTTCCAATGTCTTCAGAAAAAAGCTCCCTGATTGTTTCTTCATAATTTTCCTGATAAAGCAAAAAATCAAACTTAAAACCTTTGATGTATTTGCATGTTGCAAGATATTTATCATAAGGAAGAAGAAACTTCTTAAATTCAGGCAAATATTTAAGAGGGACTATTGAATTCATATCCCCACGGAAGAATGTTGCAGTTGCCAAACCTATTTTGATGTTTAAATCGGGGTTCACAAGGGCATGAGCAGCGACAGACCCAATTCCATTGGACATTTCTACATCAAGACCTATGATTTCGCCATGTTTGATATGATGGGCTTCATCAATTACAATTCTAACATTTTGAAAAAGTTCTGGGGATTGTTTGAAAGCACGAACTAGGGTTGCATGTGAACAAATTGCAACTCTGTCTTGCCAAAAAGTTTTTGACTTTGGATTTTCTAGAAAACCGCACAGGTGTTGAATGCTACTTTCTGAAGATTCACAGCAAAGATCATGATTTGAAAACCAATCAAATCTTCTACCATTCGGGAATTCAATGTTAACCAATTTCTGAAAAGCAGAGGCAATAATTGTTTGTGGGACAGCGATGATTGCTGTAAAATCTTTGTTTTTCTTTAATTCATAAGCAATAAGGCATTGGATTTCAAATGATTTTCCAGATCCCATCGGGCAATTTTGTAGCCAATGACTAGCACTTTTTAATTCATTGAAACATTCTTCTTGCCATTCACGGAGTCGGAGATAATTATCTTTGGTAATTGTCGAACTTGTTTCTACTGGATTCCAACCAAAAGAAAATGCAGGTTTACGCACATCCATCCGCTCTCTCCGCTTTTCCTTAATCACCGAACCAGCACTCAACCAGCACTCAACCAGCACTCAACCACGCCCGACAGAACAGTGACAGCGACACGGATAGTAACACCCACTCGGCCCAAGCAGGCACGGGGGGATCGCCTTGGAGGGCTTTTACAAAGAACACGGCTAGAAAGCCCTCCTGCTTTAGCGGAGGGGGTATGTCAGTCAAGCATCAACTAAATTCTCGTCAAAATCTTCACTTGATTCCATTCTTCTTTCGCAAAGAGAAATCCCACGATCAATTGATGACTCTAAATCTTCTGTTATAAACCCGATTAATTTATCTATATTTGTATTTAAATTATTATATTTAATATATCGTAGATAATTCAAATATTTAAACGATAATCTTAAATCAACATATTCTGTAATATTCCCATCCATATCTAAAATTGAAATAGAAGGACTAGTATAATAATAATTATCAAAATAAAAATCTCCATTAGAAAACTTACCAACACCACCTTTTAACCTAACATTTAAGTTTTTTATTTGGAGACAGAAATCAAAAGAATCTGTTTTTAGTTCATTAAATTCAAGAGAAGCTTTTTTATAAATCCACTCTGGATTTGTTATTTCAAAATTATTATCAGCACAATAAAATTCTAAAAGACGATGAATAAGAAAAGATTTTTCTCTTTTAAACATTTTTTTCCAAAAATATTCAAAAAACCACATAATTTTTATTCCAATTGGAATATCTCTGGATTTAATTTCTTTTTTTATTCTTGATGTTAGGATTTTTACTGACATAACTCTTCCATTCTTCTGAAATGCGTTGCTCTCACAGCCCTGTCATCATACCAGATTCACAACATGGCCACGCAAAGGAAAAATTGCGTGGCCATGTTGTTTTTGTTCAAATTAATCAGAGTTACATTCTGATAGGATGATGATTTGTTGCTTTTGTGTGAAATTTTCTATCTAGATAGCTTCGAACAACATTTGATTGAAGATTTAGCCCAACAGAATCCAAAAACTCTAGGACTGATTGCATATTCCCTCTTCTGGAATAAATCTCATTAACTGCGGAGGCCCATGGAGAATTTTCTATTGGACAATTTGGATCTGTTTCAAATTGATTTAAACCAAATTCTTCTTCAAAAATTTCTTTTCTTTTTTCTGTTTTATCTCGCTTTTCAGCATTTCTAATTTCTCTTTGTCTTTCAAGGTCTAGACGTTCTTTTTCAATAGCCTTTTGTTTTTTAACAATATCTCTAAATTCTTTTTCGTAAGGGTCTTCTTCAACTTCTTCAACTTCTTCAACTTCTTCAACCAACTCTTCACCAAACTCTTCTTCTAAAACAACTTCTACTTGCCAATTGGTTGTTTGTATTTTTGAATTTAATTCTCTAGCGTCTTTTGCATTTCCATCTCTGAATTTTGTCAAAACATCTACGCTAATAGCTATTGAATCATTTTTTGAGTTCAATGCTTTAGTAAGCATTTCATCATACATTTTAGATGTTCCAATTAAGATATCTCTCAATGCTACTGCCTCTGACATTGTATAATTTGTTCCTTTAACCTTTGTGAGAGAATTTGTTTGACAAATTGCTCTAGTTAAAACGACAAGTTTATTTGCTAATGAGTTATATTCATCAACAAGAAGTTCTGATTTTCTTCTTGAATCTAGGACTGATGAAGAGACAACAATTGATGATAATTCAGATTGAATACTTCTAATTCTATCTTTAGTATTTTTCTTTTCAGATAACAATTCGGCTAATTTCATTTTTATCTCCTAGACCTATGATTGAAAAGTGGTACTATATGACTAATGGACTTCTTCTAACAAAAAGCCAACGACCTATTGGCTTATGAATTCTAAACAAAATTCATCTCAATCATAGGCTAAACAGATTATACATACAAATAAGGTTAATTGAACAAATTCTTGTATTTATTTTTTAGATAATTGCCATATCCTTCGTAGGGTTTATTTTCTTTTGTGGTTTTTTCTTGAGGATCTTCGATTTTTTCTTTTGCTCTTTCGCTCAACTCTTTTTGAATGAACTTGGGCATATTTTTAGTGTAACAATTAATACATAAATACATTTTTAGAACTGCCCATTCCGCTGCATTTTTGGGTTTTAATTTACTTATTGTTCCTTCATCACAAGCTTTATCAATTTTGTTTTTGTTAAGATAACAATGCTGCCCCGTAGGTGCGGTCAAATGCTCTGCTCCAAGGTAATATGTGTCGCCACAGTTGCGACATAAACATCTTACCCTAACTTTGGCGACAGTATATTTTTTAGAAGATTTAGAAAATGGACTTGTTTTTTCATAATGACCAGAATGTTCTGGATTATCACCAAAATACTCTTCTTCTTTCCTCGCACTTTCTAAGTAAGGATTACCAAAATTATGAACTTTTCCCATAATAAAACTCCAATTTATCATAAATTAATGATTTAATTAAATTAACCAATGATTTCACATCAGAAATTATAATTTTTGAATTAATTGGAAGCTCATTGACAACCTCTAACTCAAAGACATCTAACCCAATTTCTTTTTGATTTATTTTAATAAATCTATAATTTAAATTATCATTTAATGATTTTAAACCAGGAGAAATAGAAAAAGTTGTTTTCCCCCATTTCTGAATGTGTTTTTCATTAATATTGATATACACAACAAAATCTGGTTTTTTATCAATTTTAGGGAAAATATTGCCATTTTTTAAAATTTCTAAAAACTCAACTTCAAATTCTAATTTTTTAAAAGCCATTGAAAGAGAATCGTTCAATTTTTTATTATAATTCCCAAATTCAGTATCTTTTGAATGAATTAAATAAATCATGCGTTGTGTTTATATCCAATAGCTAGGTTGATACATTTTGTCGCATCCCAAAGACTATCAACAAAAATTGGCATTGGGTCTAGAGAAAGAAGTCTATTCCTTTCATTTATATCTAATGATTTTACACTTGTTTTAGTTATAAAGATTTCATTAAATCCCATTTTCCTTGCGATTACTGCATCGTCGTAACAAGACCCAATCAAGAAACTCCTTTCAAAATCAATAGAAATAGATTCTTTTATTTCTTGAAATAAATTTGAATATGTTTTTTTTGTAGAACAATAAAAAGTTGGTGCATAAATGCCTAATTTTCTTTGAAATTCTTTTTCTAAATTTTCTTCTCTTTCATGATATCTTTCAGATCTATTTATAATAATAACTTGGAAATTTTCAGAAAGGCTTGCAATGCAAGGTTTAGAAAATCCATAGATAATTATATCTTTAATTTTTTCAACAAATTCTAGTGAATCATCTACGAGGACACCATCTTTAACAATAAAAACACAATCTTTGATATCGTTAATTCCGATTTCAAGATATTTATTCATTTATTTCTCCATTCAGATCTAAAAATAAACTTTTGTTAAATCTACATCTAAATTATTTTTAACCAGACTAACTTTAGAAGAAGAATTTAAAGAATTCCATGAAATCTTTACTAATTTCCATCCTTCTTTTTCACATTCTTTTTTTATAAAATCAAAGTTTTTATCTATTTGTTCTCTTCCAGATTTTATATCAACGAAAAATTCAAATTCACAGCAATTAACATCATTGCTTTCACTCAATTCTAATAATGGTTTTAATCCCTTTTCAAATGTTGAATTTATTAAAATTTTCATTTTTTTCTCCTATCCCTAAAAATGGACAATGGGGGAATCGAACCCCCGTCCAAAAATCTCTTAAAATAAGGCTACTACATATTTAGTTTGTTATTTTTTAATTATTTTAAAAGCACAACAAACAAAACTTTTAAATAATAATCTTTTTAATTGTCAGTTATTATTTTTGTAAGATTAAACTAGAACAATACTTATTCTCTATATGAACATTTTTAAGATCGAGAAATTCATTAAAAATGTCTTGTTGCTTATCTATGCAGCAAGTGGAAGTTCTATGTCTTCGTGTTTTGTTTTTTTGATATCTGTTTAACGTCGCCTATATCAACGACGATATGCTCCTAAATTTTCAGATAATTCCTGTCGAAACCTTTTATTGCCCTTTGCTCAACATTTCCCAACATTATTATATAACATTTGTCTTTTTTTCAGGTAAATAGATGTTGATGCAACCACTCTTATTTATTGGAGATTTAATCATTAAAATTTTAATTTTATTAATCTCCAATGACGCATTATAAAAATAGAATGGGATATTGTTAAATATTCCCCAATGTCCCATTCTTAAACTATCAATATCTTTTGATATTTTAAAATCTTCTAAACTAGATAAAACTTTAAAAATTCTTTTATCAGAGATAATACAATTTGGTCTAAATTCTTTTATTTCTTCAAAGATTATAGAAGGATTGAAATTATCAAACATTTTAAATGAATTAATTACTGTGAAAGCATCGTAATTAGACATTGCTATCTTTTTTACAACCTTATCTTTTTCTATATACTTTTGATCTTTTTTTATTAAATTGTTAAATCTATTCATTTATCTTCCAATAGCTTCTATAGCTTTAATTATAGATTCTGGGATCACAGTGGGAACTGGTAAAACACCTAAAGATATAAACAAGCTTATTAATGTTAAGAATCCTATGACTGTATAAACAGAAGCAACTGATTTTTTTATAAAATCTTTAATCCAATTAATATCTTTTTTCATTTCTGAAGTTGAAGTTTCTAAAGAATCAACCTTTTTATAAAGATTCCTAATATCATCAGGAATGGATTCTATTTCACATAACTCTACCAACTTGTCATCAACTCCGTCAAGTTCTTGTTTTAAAAGCTCTATTTTTATAATTATTTCATTGATTTTATCTTTTTCTTCTTTAATTATATCAGATTTCATTTCATTGATTTTATCATTAAATGAAATAATTAATTTTTGAACTTGATCATATGTTTTTAGTAAAACATTTATTTTTTGATCGAGATTTTGGGTATTATTTTCTTCTTTTAACTCCAATTCATCTGACATAATTAATCCTTCGCAAATATAAATTAGAAATTAGAAAATTATTTTCCCAATCTTTCTTCTATATATTCGCAAGGAATAGCTAAATCCCCTTTATAATCACCAACATTGTCATAATAAAGTTCCATTAAAAAATTATCTAAAATATTTTTTAGACTTCTAGCTCCAGTTGAGCTTGTAATAGCTTTATCACAAATCAAATCAATAGCTCTTTCATCAATAGAAATATTAATTTCTGCAAGCTCAAACATTTTTTGATATTGTTTATATAAAGAGTTTTTTGTGTTCATCAAAATATTAATCATATCATCTTTTGTTAAACTTCTAAATGGTACAATAATAGAAAATCTTCCTATTATTTCTGGTATAAATCCATATGAAATTAAATCATCACTTGAGATACTATTTAAAAGCTCATCTCTTTCTTGTTTTATTGTTTTTTCGTTATAATTGCTTTGATTTCTAAACCCAATGGATGGCTGAAGATTTATTCTTTTACTAATTATGTTTTCTATTTTTGGAAAAACTCCAGCAGCAATGAACAGGACATTTGATGTATTTATTTTAATTGTGTCAATCATTGGATGTTTTCTTTTTCCAGATTGAATAGGTTGCACATAGACATCAGAGCCTTCAACAATTTTTAGTAATGCTTGTTGCACACCTTCTCCTGAAACATCTCTTGTTATTGAGGGATTATCACCAGTTTTTTTGGTTATTTTATCAAATTCGTCAAGAAAACAAATACCACTTTCTGCAAGGGGGGCATCATTTTTTGCTTCTGCGAGTAAATATGAGATTATTGTATCTACATCATCACCGACGTATCCAGCTTCTGTAATACTTGTGCAATCCCCTATTGCAAATGGGACCTGAATTATCTTAGAGATAGTAGAAGCAATATAACTTTTTCCGACACCACTATCACCAACAAAAATTATATTACTCTTTTGATATGAACTATCTTTTTGTTTTTTTGCAATATAAGAATAATGCTTATGTAAAGCCACAGAAATAACTTTTTTAGCCATTTCTTGACCAATTATATAATCAGAGAGTTTTATAAAAAGATCTTTTGGTTTAATGATGCTAATATCTGAAAATTTATTTTTATTTAGGTTGCTCTTTTCATTTTTATCCACATCTTCTAGTTTTTTGTAATAGACTTGACGAATTGCATCTTCAACTATTGATGCGCTTTTTTGGAAAAGTTCAGCGAAATCTTTATTAACAACAACTATTTTATCATAGACTTTAACCGCTTGTGCTTGAGATGCTTTGATCTTTTCCCCTGTTAATTCACACACAAAATCCATATTCTTATCCATAAATTATCCTTCTGACTTTCTAAATCACATCCCCTGCTTCGAATTTCTTTCTTTCAGATAATAACCAATTAATTCTATCTGTTCTTTTTGGATTGTTTTTTAACACTTTTTCTCTAATAGCATCACTTGATGGCATAACTAAACACTTATCGCAAATATAAAGACCCTCACCATCTTCTAAATCTGGTGGTGGCAATTGTGGAATTTGTTTCATTTTTTCAAAATTCATTCCCATAATTTCAGCATTAGCTAAATACATACCAATCTTTTTCCCACAAAAATCGCAACATACCTCTAAAACTGGAACTGATTGCAAAAACAATGGTTTATATGGACAATTTTTATCCTTAAAAGGATTTGCATACCTTGGATCATACTCACATGCATTAATATAAAATTCAGAACTATCCCAAAATAATTTCGCTTTTTCTTCGTCAACTTTATATTCAGATTCTTTCCATTTATCACAAGAACTGCAAGGCCAAATTAAATTATTTGGCCTATTCGAAATCTTTTTATTTTTATTCATGATTAACTTCCTGGTTGTTCCCTACGCAAAATTAGATCCGTTTCAATCTATCTGTCAAAAAAGTATACCTCAATTCGTCTTGGTCATTAACTATAGCTTGATTTAATGCTCCCATTTGACCTACGATTACACACATCTCCTGCGCCCTTGTCAATCCAGTGTAATAAACTTTTCTTCTCAACATTCTACCAAAAGAATTATGAGCCAAAAGAATTATAACTGGACATTCACCCCCCTGTGCTTTGTGAATAGTCATTACATACGCCAATTCTAATTCATCTAAATCTGTTTTTTTATAAAGAACAGTTTCTTCTTCTTTGTTCTCATCATTATCTGGAAAATAAACTTCTATAACTTCGTCATCTTCATAAACATCAACAACCTGACCTATATCACCATTAAAAACATTTTTATTATAATTGTTAACTGTTTGAATAACTTTATCTCCCATCCTAAATTCAATTGGGCCATAATATGTTTGGCAAACTATTTTTGGAGAATTACTTTTGATCGGATTCATAAAATCTTGAAAAATATTATTCAAAGAGTTACATCCTAAATCCCATCTTCTCATTGGGCTGAGAATTTGGATATCATCTTTTGAATATCCCCTAGAAGGAAGAAAATCAGAAATTAGATATTCAACTGTTTTTCTTAAATCTTCTTTCTCATTTTTACCTATAAACAACATATCTTGATCTGAATACATTTTTGGCCTTGGAATTGTCATCTCTTGGCCAGAGTTAATTTGATATGCGTTTTTAATAATTAAAGAATCTTGTGATTGTCTAAATATTTGAGTTAATCTAAAAGTAGGTATTTTTTGGCTTTTAATAAAATCACGAAGAACCTGTCCTGGTCCAACACTAGGTAATTGATCTGCGTCTCCGACAAAAATAATCCGAGTGCCCAACCCTGTTGAAAGGAGAAGGTTGTACATCAACAACAAATCAACCATTGAAACCTCATCAACAATCAAAACATCAGTGCTAATATAATTTTGTGCTCTTACAAAATTATCATCATCTGTTGGTTTTAAATTGATGGTTCTATGAATCGTTCTAGCAAGTTTCCCTGTTAATTCAGAAAGCCTCTTGGCTGCTCGTCCGGTAGGAGAACAAAGAGTATAAGTCATTCCAGCAGCATCAAAAATTCCAACAAGAGCCCTAACTAATGAACTTTTCCCGACACCAGGGCCGCCAGTTAAAATACTAACACTATTAGAAAGTATTAATCTAATTGCTTCAATTTGTTCATCTGAATAATCTATATTGAAATCTAATTGTTTTAAATCATAGATTGGTAACTCTCTTTTTATATTAACTCTTTCAACTATGTTATCAGCAACATAGTTTTCTGCATTAAAAACATAAGAAATATATATTTTTTCATCTTCTTTAATAACTAATCCACTGATAATCAAATCTTCCAAAGACTTGTTGATATCCTCATCTGTTAAAAAAATAGGTTCTGTTGTTTTTGAGATTATTTCAGTTGCATAAGGTAGAACTGATTTTAAAGGAGTAAAACAATGTCCTTCTCTTAAAAATTCATTTAATGTATAATAAACTAAAGCATTTTTTCTTCTTAAATCATTTGTCTCAATTCCCATGTTTAAAGCTATAATATCTGCTATTTGAAAAGAAATTCCTCTAATTAGACAAAGGCTATATGGGTCTTTATTTATTTTATCAATAGCTAATTTCCCAAATTTGTTAAATATCCTAAAAGCTTGTGAAATATTTATTCCATATTGTTGAAGTGCAATAACGATCTTGCTAACATATCTTGTTTCTTCCCAAGAGGAGATTATTTTATCTAATGTTGTTTGACCTATTCTTGGAATTTCTAAAAGTCTTTGTGGCTCCTCGTCTAAAATTCTAAGTGTTTCATTCCCAAACTTTTTAACGATATCATTGGCGAATTTTTTACCAATCCCACCAAGACATCTCCTCATATATTCTTCTATTGCTTGAACATTTTGGAAACCAACTTCTTCATAAAATTTTACTGTAAATTGCCATCCATATTTTTCATTTTTTTCAAATTTTCCAGATATCTTTATAATCAATCCAACGGCCATAAATGTAAAACTTCCAACAACATTAAATCTTTTATTTTTACCATCTATAGCCGAAAAGACAGAATATCCATTGCTGTTGTTTCTGTATTTTATATATTCTACTGTTACCGTTGTTTCAAGATTTGTTTTATCTATAGAATCAAAAGAATCACTAACACTCATTAAATTCTCCTAACATTTTTTACACCATTGCTCATTTCTCCATCAAAGATTATATCTCCCTCGTGAAGTTTCCCCCTCAACAAAACATTCTCTGCAAGGATGTTCACAATTGAATTATCTTTTAAGGTAATAACTAATTTATCTTTTTCATTTGTGGTCACAGAGGTAGCAACTACTTTATGACCTTTTTTAATTATCGGAGTCCCCTTTCCACCCTTGTTCGCTGCTGTTGAGATATCTTCTGATTTTATTCTTTTGCCAAAAGTAGCTAAACCATGTTTCCTTTTTGAAATTGTATCTTCAGAAAATATCAATACCTGATCTTGATTCCCACTAGAAACTTTCTCGAACGAAACAGGAGAACCAGCTTTTGCTGAAAAAGCATTAACGCCTTGAGTCATTCTTCCTGTATCTGAAATACAATCTGAAGAAAACCTAGAGGCATATCCATTATTTGAAATAATTAAATAATCATTTTTGTCTTCTTCTTCAAATAGCGCAAATAAAACTATATCATTAGCACCTAGTTTGATTGCTGGATTTGGTTTTCTTGTTATTAAATCATAATTAGAAATGTTTGTTTTCTTTAACTTCCCAGATTTTGTCAATAAAGTTAAGAATCTTTTATCTTTTTCTGAAACAATAAAATAATCTAAAATTTTATCATCTTTATCAAGAGAAAACAATTTTTCTCCATAGCTTCTTCTTGTCAATAATTCAAAAGAATGAAGTTTTGCAGATACATATTTACCTTGTTCTGTGATTGCCATTAGATAGTCTGTATTTTTACAATCAATCATTTTTACTACAGATTGTTTTTCCTTATCCGAAAGACCTCCAGAAAATCTAGGGACAATTTTTCCTGTCATATCATTATTTATCAAAATACAAATTTTTGTTTCTTTAATTAAATCTTCTACTTGAATTTCTTTTGGACCACCATTTATAATAACAGTTTTTCTATCATCTCCACATTTTTCTATTATTTCATCTAATTCTAAATTAATTATATCATTTATTTTTGATGGGTTGGACAAAATCGATTCTAGATCTTTTATATTTTTAAGGATATTTTTATAATCTTCTTTTATTTTACTTTCTTCCATTGAGGAAAGTCTTCGAAGTTTAATTTCTAGAATATCTTCAGCTTGTTTTTGTGATATTTTTAATAGATCACACAATTTAGTCTTAACAGTTTGAACATCGAATTTCTTATTTCTGATTATTTTAATAACTTCATCAATATTTATCAAAGCAGCCAAATAAGCCTCAAGAGTTTCACAAACTTCCTTTGCTTTTTTTAATTCAAACTCACATCTTTTAAAAACAACTTCACGCCTATGACTAATGTAAGCAAAGATTATGTCAAAGATTGAAGCTTGTTGAGGTTTACTATCAAAAAGCACTGTTTGATTAACATTGAAATTGATTCTTAATTTTGTTTTTTTATACAATTCCTCTAGAACAAGGTTCGGATTAGAGGTTGATTTTAAATCAATAACAATTTGAATACCTTTTTCGTTATCAGAATAGTCATGAATATCAACTATTTCTTTTTCAAAAAGATCACTTTTTTCATCTTTGATTAGATCAACTATTTCAGAAATCAATCCTGAAATCTTTTTACTTCCCGAACTACCATCGCTTGCCCCGACTTGATAGGGAAGTTCTGTAATTATGATTGTTGGGTTGTTGCCGCTATTGTCGATAGTAGCTTTGCCTTGAATTACTACTTTCCCACGGCCAGTTGTGTAATATTCTTTAACACCATCCCCAGAAAAACAAATCCCACCAGATGGCCAATCTGGTCCTGGCATGATATTAATTAAATCATCAACAGTTGCCTTGGGGTTTTTGATGAAAAGCTTTATTGCATTGCAAACTTCTGTTGGATTATGACAAGGAGAACAAGAAGCCATCCCGACAGCAATCCCGCTATCCCCATTAATCAAAATATGTGGGAATTTTGAAGCAAGAAATTTAGGTTCTATTAATCTTTGATCGTAATTAGGCTCAAATAGAACAATTTGTTCAATTGTATCTTCAAGCATCAATTCTGCTGCAACAGAAAGTTTTCCTTCGATGTATCTAGCCGCTGCCGCAGGGTCTTTATCTCTACTTCCCCAATTCCCTTGAGCAATCATTAATGGGACACGCATCGTAAAATCTTGGCCCAATCTAACTAATGCGTCTTCGACTGCTTTTTGCCCATGCGGGTGAAAATCCCCCAAAACACTTCCTGAAATGCTGGCGACTTTCCTAAAAGGCCCATTTGAAAAAATTCTTTCAACATTCATTGACCAAAGAATTCTTCTTTGAACTGGCTTTAACCCATCTCTACTTGAAACTAATGCTCTGTCCTGAATTACTTCAAGAGCATAAGGGACATAACTATCACGCAACATTTCAACAAGATCAATCGTTTCAATTGTAGCGTTTTGTTTTTCACTCATTTGTCTTCCTTCTCAAAAAATTAAATCATCAGCAAAATCAAAGATTGGTTTTTTAGATGTCTTCAAAAAAAATTCTTCTTCTGAAAGCTCGTTCCCGTTGATCCACCATTCTTTTGAGCCATTAGGCCATTCTCTGGCTGGCCCATCAAGTCGATGAAGTTTGCCATTGATGAACCAATGCTTTGATCTATTGACTAATTCAATAGCTGGCCCATCAAGGCGGTGAAGCTGGCCATTGATCCGCCATTCTTTTGAGCCGTCGGCTCTTTCAATAGCTGGGCCATCAAGGCGGTGAAGCTGGCCATTTTGAAACCATTCTTTTGCCCCATCGGATCTTTCAATTGCTGGGCCATCAAGGCGATGAGGTTGGCCATTTTGAAACCATTGTTTTGAGCCATCGGCATTTTCAATTGCTGGTCCATCAATGCGATGGCGTTGACCGTTTTGCCACCAAAATTTTGAGCCATCGGCCCATTCTCTTGCTGGGCCATCAAGGCGATGAAGTTTGCCGTTGATCCACCATTCTTTTGAACCATTGGCAAATTCTTTTGCTGGCCCATCTGTTCGATGAAGTTTGCCGTTGATGAACCATTCTTTTGAGCCATTAGCTCTTTCAACAGCAGGCCCATCTTCCCTGTGAAGCGATAACAATCTTATCCAAATTTTATCGCCTTTTTTATTTGTGAAAGCTTCTGCACTCATAGAATCAAATTATCCAAGGTTCCTATATCGCTATGTTCTATGATATAATTCTTTCTGGATTCAACATTTGAACCCATTAAAGTCCTCATCAGTTTATCGGCCGCTGCGATATGTTCTGTTTCTATTTTAACAATTCTTCTTGTTAAAGGGCTAATCACTGTTTCTTTTAATTCTGGGACATTCATTTCACCCAGGCCCTTGAACCGTGTCACCTTTGCCCTACTTCCATATTGTTTAATAGCTTCCGTTAATTCATCATTAGAATAACAATATTTCTTTGATCTTGGACCAACAACCATAAACAATGGAGGTTGTGCAATATAAATGTTCCCGTTCTCAATTAATGGCCTCATCCATCTAAAGAAGAAATTTGCGAGTAAACATCTGATGTGAAAACCATCGATGTCTCCATCTGTAGCTATGATAACCTTTCCATATCTGAGTTTCCCTAGATTAAAGTTTTCATCTTCTTCTGTATTAAAATCAATAATTCCACAACCAAGCGCAGAAATAATTCCAGAAAGTTCCTCATTGCCAAGAATTTTTGTAATTGAATGTCTTTCTGTGTTCAAACTTTTACCTTTAAGCGGAAAGACAGCTTGAAAACTAGAATCTCTACCTTGTTTTGCTGGCCCAGCAGCAGAATCTCCCTCAACAATGAAAATCTCTCTCTTTGAAGCCACAGTGTTCTTGTCACAATCAACAAGTTTTCCAGGGAGTGTTGTTCTATTGATGCCTCTTTTTTTCCTAAAAAGTTCGGCTTGTTTTTTAGCTGCTTCTCTTGATTTTTTAGCAATTATTGCATTTTCTATAACTCTTTTTGCAAAAATAGAATTACTTTTTAGAATATCTGGAAGCTGTTTTAGAACCACATCGGAGACAGATGAAACAACCTCAGAATTAGTTAATTTCCCCTTTGTTTGACTATCAAATTGTGGCTCTGCTATTTTTATTGAAACAATAGATGTCAAACCATTCCTTAAATCAGATCCATCAATTCCACCATCCTGAATGTTATTATCTTTTGCAAAATTGTTTAAGGTCTTGTGAAAACCATTCCTAAATCCAGTAACATGAACACCACCACTTGAGGTTCGGATGTTGTTACAAAAAGAGATGCTCGTTTCTGTGTCTTCTTCTGAATATTGGAAGACAATATCAACAAGGACACCATTTGATTCACCAGAGATTTGAATTGGATTTGCTGGGAAAGAATTTGACATATCATCATTGAGATAGATGATATAGTCAGAAAGACCATTGGAATTCAAAAACTCAACTTGTTTGTCTTCTTTTTTTCTTTTATCAATAAAAACCATTTTTACATTTGGGCAAAGGAAAGAAAGCTCTCTTAATCTATCTGCTATTTCATCAAAATCAAATCTAATTTTTTGAGTGAAGATTTCAGAATCAAGAGAAAACCGAACTGTTGTTCCAGATGGCTCGTCTTTTTTAAGCTGTTTGGTTGATATTTCACCGACTGGTTTACCTTTTGAATAAACACGATGGTAACCAACCCCTTCACGCCTAACCCAAACTTCCATTTTTTCAGAGACTGCATTAACACAGGAAATCCCGACTCCATGCAACCCTCCAGATGTTTTATATGCAGATCCTGATTTTTTAAATTTACCACCAGCATGTAACTTTGTCATTACAACATCAAGAGTTGAAATGTTTAAAATTGGGTGGATGCCGCAAGGAATGCCACGGCCAAGATCAGAGACAGTAATTACATCTATATCATTTTCTCGCTCAACAATAACTCTTATTTCATCACCAAAACCAGAAATAGCCTCATCAATTGAATTGTCAATGGCTTCGATCAAGCAATGATGAATGCCGTGCCTATCTATTCCACCAATAAACATAGAAGGTCGTTGGCGAACTGCCTCAAGACCCTCTAATGCTTCAATTGATCCTTCATCATAAGACGAAGACATAATATCATTCTTTGTGTTTGCCATGTAAAAATAGATTCCTTTGAACGTTCGGACGCCACAGACCAGATGCGTTAGTATACGCCAAAACGAGGATAAATTATTTTGGAACAAAAATTAATTAAAAATGATTTTTAAGATTTTAAATCATTAATTATTATGGATAGATCTTCTGCAAAATCAATTTCATCTTCTGATAAAAATATTTCTCTTATTTTTTCGGCTTTTTTAATCATGTCTATTTTTGAGGAAGCCATTTCTCCTATACCGCCGACACCTCCCATATCTGGGGGTGGCATAGGGGGTGCCCCACCGCCGTCACCAAGGCCACCAAATAGGCCACCCATGCCGCCACCCGGAGCGCCACCCGGAGCGCCCCCCTGTGCTCCTCCTGAACCAATTTCTTTAACTACAGACAAAGACATTTGTTTTAGGAATTCCCCTATTTCTTCTTTTGAGGTTATCTCTGTAATTGTTTTGCCTTTAGGCAGTCTTTCCCATTTTCTTTCTTCGTTTAATTCTCTCTCTTTTTTTACGTCTAATATTTTTCTCTTTGCATCTTGTGGGACACGTTCTCCTATTGCAAATGATTTTGCTTTGCCGTTTGGTAAACCACCATAATCTTCCCATATTTTGCTTATAATTTCATCAATCTTTCGTGGGGAAATCAATAATTTTTTAATTCCAGCGTCCACTAGAATCTTTTCTGGTGTATCCAGAGGCCCGAGCACAATTCTTGGTTGATTTATATCTTCGTCATCTTTTGGTTGAACATTTCCTTGTTGCGGAACAGCAGGTGGCATTGGTGGTAGCATCCCGCCTAATGGTGGAAGTTGTGAAAGTTTTGTGAAAGTTTTCTTTGAACCCATTTTTATTTCCCTCTTTTGATAAATTAGACAAAATCAAAGATTTTCCTCTTTTTAGGATTCGAATTCATTTAAGCATTGAAAGTCTACCATAAGTATCTGGATTATAATCTATAAAACTGTAACCATTTATAGTTTTTTCATAAATCTTGCATTCAATTTGAAATTCTGAAAATTTATTAATCCATTCAAAAACTATTCTAAATCTTGTGGATATCCCAGGGCCTACCAAACACAACCTCACTTCAGCCCCTTCATGTGTTGAACAAGAGATATAATAACATAATGCTTGTGAAATATCTTTATGATTTAATTCTTTTGCTTTTAATTCAACAATTAGGATTTTATCATTTTCATCGACACCTTTGAGGTCAATAATCCCAATTTTCTCACTATGCCAATAAGAAATTTTTTGATTCCCAATCCATTTAATACCCGATTCAAAATTTTCTGGATTTTCAAGAATCCAATGTTCTAATTGACTTTCTTCATTCTTCTTCGTCTTGATATCGTTCATTATAACAACTTTCACAAAATGGAGCACTTATTGATTTAAAATATTGATAACTATGAGAAAAATTTATATGTTGATTTAACTCTTTGATCAATCTAGAATTGTAATCCTTCCCCAAGTCCATTAAAATAATTTGATCTAATCTTTTTTTAGCTTCATTGATAGTTAAAAGATTTGAATACTCTAAATGATCTGAACAGAAGACATAACCACAAATAAAACATACATCATCTATTTCATCTTCTTCTATTTTATTTGAGCAAAAAGACTGCGAACATTTTTTTTTCATATTTTCTCCCTATTTAGAATATTTTGTTGATATATGTGGTTTAAAATCTTTAGTATCAATTGTTAATATAAATTTGAAGTTAAAATTATTAACTTTACATTTATATCCTATATTAAAACTCTTAATTTTTGTAATTCCAGTTGAAGAATCGCTAACTGCTCTTTTAAAATGGATTAAATCTCCACCATCTCCATATTTTTTTAATGAAAATGAGATTGGCATATGTGAATCTTCTTGATTTACAGATTCTGGAATTGCTAATGAAACTCTTGTTCCATTGATAATAATTTCTCCAGTAAACAAATCAATAGCATAATTTTCGTCTCTAGGGATATTATACAGCCCAAAATATCTCATATTTCTTGATGGGAGAAGATTGAATGGGACTGTTTCAGATCCATTTTTTTCAAATTCAAATATTTGGTTTTTATTATCTAGATTATAAAAAATTGCCTCATTTTTTATATTTTCTTTTAATTCTTCATAACAATAATGTGCTGTGTTGCATGTAAAAACTCTTTCAATCCCATCATCATCTTTTTTGATGATGTTATTTCTACAAATAGGAATGTTATCATTTTCTAGGAGCTTCATGTAACTTCCACATTTTTTACATTTAGGAATAATTAATTGATTTATTTCATAATATTTTGCGAACCAAATACAGTGATATTCTGTCTCCCAAATCTCTTTGTCTTCTAAATCTCCATCATTCTGCATCATATTGTTTCCCCTATTCCTCTTTAAGATATGGTCTAATTTTATTTAAAGTTGAAACAAACTCTGACCTTTTTTCTTGTGGAATCAAAGGTGCCCATTTTGAATATAGTGTTCTATACAATGAAATTTGTTCTGATTCTGCGATATCAACAACATTAGGATTTTTTCTAACTTCTGAAATAAATTTTGTTAAATCAAATTTTTCCCCAGGGCAAGTTTTGAAAGCCCCAGGAACTTCTCTATGCCCAATAATCAAAGCATTGGGATATTCACCTAAAAGATACCTGAAAAGTTTAACTGCCCCATCCCATTGAACTTTTGGGACTTCGTTCACATCAAAATTCCCAGGGAGAACAACTCCAATTGCATTGTCATTGATTGGCCTCTTAAAACCTTGTTTGTTTAAAGGATGATTCGGCCATTCTTTTTTCCAATTCCTAGTTGTTGTACCAATGTGATAAGTGCAAAGTTCTTCTTCATTTAAAAGATAAGCAACACCATCATCGTCGTTGACACCGTAGTGATAAGCGATTCCAGGCCAATTTAAATCATTTACATGATAATTTGAATAAGCGATAAAATCCTTCGTACCAGGGAACGTTGGGGTTGCAGAATGATGGACAACTAAATAAAGAACTGTTAATTTTCTTTTTGAATATTTTTTAGTTTTATGTTTAGTTAATTCATTCCTCAAATCTTTAATATCTAAACTCATTTTTAATTCCTTTCGTAGAACAATTCCATAAATTTTTCTTCATTTGGGTCTGTGGTCCCCGTAAAGCTCAAATTTTTCTTTTGCATCCATGTTTCAGATTTTTTCATTAATTTAGAAAAATCTTTTCTAAATTTTTTAATCATTTGATCAATTTCTTCAACATACCCAAAAAATCTAATAGATTTTTTATCAATTAAATCTAAGTAAGTTTCAAAATACTGTTGATAAAAAAGCGCATTTTTTGCAAAAGTTATTGGGGATGTATTAAAAACAAATTGCCAAGCATTGAATTCATGTAAAAGTGTTTTTTTAAAATAAGAAATTGTTATTTTTATTTTTTCTTCTGTATTTCCTATTCTTCCAAATATTTCATCCATTTTTTTAAGTTCAGTTTCAGTATTAAAAACTTCTCTTTCTCCCTGAAGAATATGACCTAATTCATGTAACCAAACTCCATAATCTTGCCCATGATTATCTTTATTAATATTGATTCTTCCAAGAAGTCCACTCCAACTTTCAGGTGGGAAAAATTTTGTTCCTTCTTCTGGATTAAATGTATTTTCAAATCTTATAACTTTTTCAGGATTAAGAATATCAGCCTTTGTATCTTCTGTTTCAAATCTAGGAATAGAAATTAAGGTATGTCCTGTATCGGGGAAATGTAATGTTTCCATTCCATCAATTGTTTTTAGACATAATTTTAACCACATTTTAACTCCTAGATTTTTTCCCTTTAAGTTTAAATTTATGTTTTTTCCCGCCGGTTTTGAATTGAACAATTATTTCATCTGCTGTCCACGAGTATCTCCTTAACTCATCTATCTTTGCTTCATCTTCTTGGTTAATATATCTAAGGGTCACATGCGGGAGGAAATTATATCGTCTTTCAAATTCGTGCCAATGATTATTAATTGATTCGATCAAACTTGAATAAATTTCTGCACCATTTTCTACATTCACATTCGCTACAAGCGTATTTTCACCATTGTCCATTAAACCAATCTCTGTGAACTTGCATTTTAATGGTGAAAATTTTGAGGCAACTTCTTCAACAGCCTTGAGAATTGAATCTCTATCTTTTTGTTCCTTGACACCATTAGGAACAAAAACCAATGTCATATGTAGAAAATCATCCAAATCTTCAATGTGTTTCATTCTTTTATAAACATTTTCTGGGAGATGAAATGCTATAAAAGCAGTTTCACCTGCTGGCCCTGGTTTTGATGAAATTTTTTTCATAGCAAATGAAAACCACATTTTAAATTACCTCTTCATTCAGATATTTTTATTAAATAATCCATGTCAAATCCTTTTTTAACTAAATTCAAATCCTACTTGGACCGAGAAGTTTGTGTAAGTCCCGTCTTGTGCGCTTGTGTTTGGTTTGAATGAGACACCAATAAATTTGCTCCAATAGCTTGTTTCACCAGAAAGAAGTCCTGCGGAAAGTCCTAAATCAAATCCATCTGCTAAAGCATCAGCATCTTTTGATGCTGCTATTTTTGCGAACCCAACTTGATCACCAGTCGTTAAAGCGATTGCAGGACAAGTGACACCAGCGCTTTGAACACTTGATAAACCTGCTGTCGCAGTATAAACATAGGTTGCTGTCCAATTATCTAGAGCTTCATTAGCATCATTAACAGTTGCGTTATAATCATTCCACCAAACCTTAACATTGTCTAAATCAAAAGAGGTGGCTCTTTCGAAACCAATTCTCAATGCAACCCCATTTGACCAGTTGTTTACGGTAACAGAATTCAAAGTGCAAACAGACCCAGAGCCTAATGTAGCAAAACTGGCTGTTTCCGCAATATATTTGTAGTATTTAACAGTTGGTGCTGCCATTACACATTCTCCTTTTTCAATTAATTCACAGGGCTTATAACATAATCCATTGATTCTCTATAACGAACCCATGTCAATTCTAAAACTTTCTCGACTTCAATGCCCTTTCCCTTTTCTGAATAGTTATTTATGAAATCTTTAAATTGATTTTGTTCAATTAGATCACCAAAAAAAATTCCTTGTTCAGAACAATTATGAAAATTGACACCACTCCATTGCGTTGTTATCATTTCATTTATCCATTCTTTAAAGATTATAAAAGTTTGATGAGTTAAAACAGTTTCACCTTTTAAATCTTTAAATTCAATTAAATCATCAAATTTAAGTTTCTCTTGTCTCTGTTTCTTTTCTTCGCTGATCCCTTCTACATAACCTTTATTCCCTGGATAACTTAAATCATGCCCTAAAAATGCAATTCTTCTCAAACCCATCCAAATTGCTGCTTGGAGACCGATTGCACTTGTTAAAACACCTGGAATTAGAGCGCCTTTTTTACCAACAATTCTTGCAATACAACGACAAGCATGAGATTCAACATCAGCAAGATTATACCAAAGAATTCTTGCTTTTGCCCTTCTTGCTTCATCAAATGTTAAAGGGTGAACAATAGAGGCCATAAAAACAAAAGAAGAAGAGACATCAAGTCCTTCAAAGTTTTTTGATTGATTTTGACCAGGATCACAACAAACTATCAAATTAGGTTCAATCCCATTTTTCTTCAAAACTGGCAAAGCAGCATCAACGGAGATAATGAAAAGATTCTTTTCATTTTTTTTCAGAATTTCTAAATGATTTGTTAAAGATGGTCCAGCACCAACAACAACCGCCGAGACATCTCTAAAATCTTTTAAAACATCATTGAAAACCATAATCCCAGGTTGACTCAAAGGGTATTTCCAAAGATGTCCAAAATTTTCTAGATAAATATCGTTCAGCTTGTTTGCTTTTTGTTTATAATCCAATCTTAATTCTTCAAGATCTAAATTTTGCATGATTAGATTATATCTCAATTTTAGATCATTCTTCTAAATTTTCTGGTTCTGACAAAGAAATTCCCTTTTTAAATCCTGGCTCTTGCAATTCGGACAATGAGATACTTGAACTGTTTAGTGTCGGAATCCATCTGATTTCGAATGTTAGAAATATACTTGTTGGGATGATTAATGATGAACTTTCATCTTCTAATTGATGAACTTTAATCGCACGCATTGATAAATCATTAAAATTATCTAAATATTCTTTTCTTTTCAATGGATTTAATTTATTTGATTTATTTTTTATAAATACCATTTCAAAATCAAAAATAAAAGAGAGACTGTTAAGTGATAGATATTCGTCTGGTGCTTTGATTACCATGAACGCTTTTGAGTTTTTATTTGCAAGAAACGAAGAATTTCTTTTTGGACTGATTTTTTCAAAAATAGAATTTCTAAATTTATTCTTAAGATTCAGAAATTCATTTTCTGTTCGCTTAATTTTAATGAAATTAATAAACAATTTAAAATGATCTGATATGAAATTATATTGCAAAATTGAATCTAAATAATATTGAAGCCTTTCATTTGGAAGAGTCACCTCTTTTGTCGTAATTCCTGATAAAATAGGTGACCAACCAGGGAATTTTTGTTCAATTCTTTTAACTGTTTCATCTGCAATCTCTACCATAAATTCATATAATAATTTATGGGGAATTAAATCAATAATATTATGTTTCTTTGTTAGTGTTTTCAAAACATTTTCTAATTCTATTATTGATACATCTAAATATTTTGCAATTGATTTTAAGAATAAATTAATTAAGAATAAGTCACTACTAAAATTATCTGGTTGATCTTGTGTTATTATTTCATTTAAATCTATTTCATAATTAGAATGTTCTATTGGGAGATTGGGATAAACCATCATTTTATCCAAATAATCTTCTCCGTTATCTTCTTCTTGTGAAAGTTTAAACATCAGGAGATCACTTTTTTTGTGATCTCCTGATGAATCTAGTTTTTCACTTTTTATAATCAACTCTTTCATTTGTTGTTAATTATAGAAGATTTGCTGCCATCCCTGCAAGTTTTGACCTTTCTGATTTTTCAAGTTCGACACAACCAAAGATTGATGTGTTTTTGAAAGAATTAATCAGATGAACGATTCCACAGCTTTCTTTGTCGATGTAAGGAGTATCAATTTGAGAAGGATCAGCGAGTGCGATAATTTTAGAACCTTCTCCTGCTCTTGTTAAAATCGTTTTAACATCATTTTTTGTGATGTTCTGCAATTCGTCAACAATTATCCAAGTATTAGGGATTGATCTTCCACGAATATATGTCATGGCTTCAAGTTCAAGAACTCTTTGATCCATAAGGTCATTGACATAATCAACACCTTTTTTCCCAGATTTTTTTGCAAGATAAGCTATGTTGTCAAAATAAGGTGCAAGCCAAGGAGAAAGTTTTTCTGTTTTATCACCTGGGAGAAACCCTATGTCTTTGCCACCAACAGGGATTATTGGTTTTAAACAAACCATTTTTTCATAAAGAGAATCTTTCAAAATTTGCTCTAAACCAGCAGCAAGAGAAAGAAGTGTATTATGGGTCAATATAAAATCATCAGTCACATATAGATGATCTTCAGAATCTATAAGTATACATTTTGCTTCTTTTTTACCAATATATTCAACTTCTATTATATATTTTTTAGGAGTATATTTGGTTCTAGGTGTATATCTTTCTGCTTTTCTAGATAATAAAAATGGATTTATATTTGGATCCATTGAGATCAAAACAACATAACAATCTTGACTAATTCTATATTCACCATTATAAGTATATTTGGGGTGTTTAATTGTTATAGTTGTTTTGCCACCAAAAGATTTTACTAAAAATGAAACATCTTCAGCAAGTTGTTTGGAAATAGTATAAAATACAACATCTTTCCCATTTTTAGAACAATAACCATCTGTATCCATCAATCCTCTTAAAATATTTAATCTAATATCTATAGAATTATATTTATAAATTTCTGGTATAAATTTTTCATTACTGTATTTATTCATTAAAAGATCTTTTAATGCATTAATTAATGGATTTATAATATTTGGATTTCTAGGACTATTTTTAACTAATCTATAATCATAATTATCTTCTTTACATTTAACTATTTTCATAGAATCTTCTAAATTATTATTAATATAATCTATTATTTCTTGATCTGATGAAGACATATATACTGTGTGTGTTGTTAAATTTCCATTTCCTAATAATAAACCTAGTAAATATGGATCAACTGGAACATCTTTTTTATTAAATTCAATAGGATCAACTGTTGGAATAGAGTGGTTTTTATGAGAACCCCCTCTTACATATAGGGAATTCATTATTTCTTCTAAATTTTTAACTGTTCCATTTTGATGTTTAGATCTGTCGTTATATGTTTCAGTATACCATAGATGTTCTTTACAACATTCTGTTTCTGACCCATCAGAAAATTTAACTTTATAAATATCTTTCATCCCTTGTGGAAAAATATTTAATACTTTTTTAGATTTCCCATCACTACCAATAACATAATCATCTATTTTTATATCTCCCATCTTAACCCATCCATCTGGAGTTAGAATGTTAGCATTAAGGGGTTGGGCTTTTCCGGTTCCAGCATTTCCAGTTAATGCAACAAGTTGAATCTTTTCATCAAGCAAAAGATCTAAAGCCATTTGTTGACAAGCATTTTTAGCTTTAATCCCATAAGTCTGCTCTGGGTTTCTAACAAGTTTTAGCTTATCCCCAACCCTTCTAGCTATTGCAGAAGAACTTTCGCCGCCCTTGATGATCACAAATTGATTTTGAAACATATAATTTAAATCTTCTGGAATATCTATGTTCTTTTCAGAATATAAATCAGAAATCAAAGTCCCAGGATCTTGATAGTAATCTTTTACTTTTCCAAGATAAAAACTATCTTCTTCAAGATCTTTAATTCTATCACTTTCGTAATTCTCGGCGTTCACACCAAGCGCATCTGATTTAATTCTCATACCAATGTCTTTACTAACCAAAGCAATAGAAGAATATTTATTTTTATTTTTAGATATAAAATCTTTTGCAATATTAATTATGATATTGTCAGCAAGAATTTTACCATCATTGATCTCTTTAAAGATTTTATCTGTTGAACCTATGATAAATAATTTTCCACCGTTACCCAGGTCTAATCCATTAAATTTTTTATATTTTTCTCTTAAAGCATCAATTAATCTAATTGCTTCTCTAGCAGATCTGCCTCTGCCATTTGGCGCTTTTCTAAGACCGTCTACTTCATGAATAACAACAAATGGAATTAGAACGTCATTATTATCAAAATTAAATAAACAATTCGGATCATGAATAATAACACTTGAATCTAAAATAAAAGCCTTCTTGTTGTTTGCTGTAATTGAATCAACGGACAGATTGTCTGGATACAGAAGTTGTTCTTGTTGCATAGTTATGGTTACTCCTTGGTTTTAATAGGATAATTCTTGATAGAGGAAAAGTTAAGTTCAAAATCAAAAGGGGTAAATCTAAACAAAAGGTTCGGAATAATCTCACAGAGCATTTCATTCTCCTCTGATTAACTATTCTGAACCCTAAAAATTTATACCTTTTTGGTTTATCATTTTTTGTTTGATTTGTTTAAATCATTCAAAACTAATTCTTTAATCTTTTCTAAAACATCTTGTGAAATATCTACTTTGTTAAGCAAATCATTAATTTTTGAAAAGATGATTTCTGGTTTAAGAATCAAAATTTCTTTATTTAATTCAGAAATAGCATCACCAGCATCCCGAGCAGATTTAGCAGAATAACGAATTGCATCAGCAACATCATTGGTTGGAGTTATTTCTTTTCTCTTAATCCTTTTATCAGATTTAATTATATTTTTTTTCATTTCTAGAAGTGAATCTAATTTGTCTTTTAGATCATTGCAATCTTTACTCTCTTCAATCCATTCTTTGTTTTTATATGGGTCTATATGATCTGTCCTTAAATTTTTTTCTATCTCAATCAAATATTCTTCAATTTCAATAACTCTTTTATTTAATCTGTTGAAAATTCTTTCAAGTTTGTTTAGCAATAAAAAAGAATTTTTTGATTCTTTGCCCCAGGAAAGTTCTTCTTGTTTTTCTTGTTTGTATGTCTCAAATTCTTGATTTATAAATAAATCTCTTGGTTTTAAATATTTGTTTGCTTTTATTTTATCATCAAAAGCATTTTCTAATTTTTCTGCTTCTTTTTCAAATTTATTTAAATCTAAATAATTAAAAACATTAAATAATCTCGATATTTTTAATGTTTTTAATTCATTGTTTGTTTCTTCGAATTTGTTTTTATCAACAGACAAATCAATCATCTCGGCTTCAATTTGAAATTCATCTTCACCAAAAGGAAGTTCTGTCTGTTCGTTTGGAATTAATCTTTTTATTTTATCAATATGTCCTTCGGGTTCAATTTCTTTTTCAGAATAATTTTCTAAATAAAAATCTAACAGATCATATTCATAAAGAAGACACTTAAAATTAATTTCAACTTGTTCTTCATATTTTCTTGGTTCTTTGGACGATCTAAATTCATTGAAATGAGTTAATTTTGATCTTTCTTTTAAAGAACGAATCAACATCATTTTTCTAATTTCATTAGATTTTTTATAATCAATCTTTCCAACAATTCTTTTGTTTGAAAAGAATTGTTCTAATATTTTATATGCTGGAATTGTTTCATTTTTTTCAAAATCAAAATTAACAAAAGCACAAGAGGGATTTAAAACTCTTTCAATTGTTAAAATATCATAGTTATTATCTATTTCAATAATTTTATTTTTAAATTCTTCTGCGTGTTTATTTTTATGTAAAACATAAAATGTTTCTAATTTATCTAATAAATTAACTAAACTCATTGATTTTATTTTATTTTCAATTGCCCATTTTAAACTCATTGGAAAAATTTTCATAGCAAATGAATTGTGTTCACTAAAAAATTCATTAATTTCTGTTTTTAGATCAAGGATTTCTTTTTTTGCTTGTTCTGGAATATCAATTGTATCAATCAGTTGGTATTTATAACCTTCGTTTGAACACAATTTATCATTCAGTCTTATAAAACTTTGAATTCTTGGTTCATAGTAATATTTTGATTGTGAAAACTCACCCTTTTCATTTAGCTCACTAAAATCACTAAAATCACTAAAATCACTAAAATCACTGAACTCGTTTGGTTTTTCTTGTGAATAAATTTTTCCAACATCTAAAGATTTTTCTTTTCTTTTAAATGGATTTCTGTTTAATACATCGTCTGATAACATCGCCCTTCTCCTTATTTTCTTAATTATATATTTATTTTTTGGAGTTTTTAGGATTTCCCAAGAAATTCTTTTAATTTTTTAATTTTTTCATTATCTTCTGGTTTTTTAATCGAAACTGTCTGTTTCTTTTCTTCTTCTTTCTCTTCTTTAAATGGCCGAAGAGTTCCATCGATATATTCTTGAATTTGGCTTTGAAAAATATCTGATTCTATGAAGTCGATAGCATCTTGGAGAGAAGTCCCTTCGAAAAGCTCAATATCAACAGTCTTTGCGTTTTGCATTTTCCCTTTTAGGATATAGATCAAATTGCCTTCTTTGTCAAAGAAGCCTTGGTGTGGGTCTCTTTCATAGACAATCGCTGCACTTGGGAAAAAGATGTAGATTTTGAATGGAAGACTTTGTTTCAGTTTCTCGCCACTTGTTAATCGAAGGACTTCTTCTGAATCTTTAACAATTGTCAAAGCTAACAATTTTTCTGCTCCTTCGATTTCTATTTCCCAAATATAGTTGTGTGATGCTTCGTCATTGGGGAAAAAACTAACAGTATGATTTTGTTTTATCTCTGACATCATTTTTAAGAACAAATTGGTCCCAACTTCATTTTCAAGGCTTTCTTTTTGGAAGATGCCTATATTCTCCCAATTAACAATAACTCTTTGCCCTGCCTCTGGAAGTTCACCTTTCAGATAAATCTTTTTCAGAACATCTGTTGAAAGAATTGTGTGTGCAAAAACGATTTCTTTAAATTCTGATTGTTTTTGTTCTTTTTCTTCTCCTGAAAATTTATCTGGGTGAACATCAAAGATTCTTTTCCGATAAGCAGATTCGAGAACTTTTTTGTTGCTAATTTTTTCAGCAGTTGTTTTTCCTTCTAAAAGATCATTTTTTGAGATTCCAAGAACTTCAAAATAATCTTTTGAAAAATCTATTTGATTGATAAGATTTGAAAGTGTGTTTGTCATTTTTTCTCCTGATTCAATTCAATCTAATCTAATCTAATTATATCTAAAAGCTTCACCCAAAAACAAAAACAGTCAGGAATTCCTGACTGTTTTTAAAATTACGCTGTTGTTTTTAAATTATGCTGTTCCTATATAATGTCGGTTTTTATAAGGGCGTCCATTACTATCATAAAGGAATTCGTCTTTTGTGTTTATTCCATTCGCTTGTTGTTTAGGTTGTGCCGTAAGTTTTTGGGGTGTGGGAGCAACATTCATTGTGTTTGGGTTGTTTTGGTTATTTGAATCTGGGGAAATAGAACCTCGATATTGAGATATGTCAGCATATTCTCGTGGAACTTGCCTATGTCGAGATGGTCTTTCAAAAGTTGGATTACTTAAATACATTCCTTCAAAATTAGCTGGTTTAATAGCACTATTATGAACCCAACCATACTGAATCCCTTGTAGTGAAAGATATTGTGCAAATTCCCATTGTGTATAACCAGGAATTGAGATTGTTGGATTAATAAAAATTTGTGAATTAGCCGGCAAAAGGTCAAGATTTGATTCTCTTAAATCAAGTTTTTTTGTTTCAGGATCTGAATAATAAAAATGAGCACCAGCAACTGTTGTATAAGGTTGCCAATTTTCTGCCGGGGATGCTGCCGGGGATGCTGCCGGGGATGCTGCCGGGGATGCTGCCGGGGATGCTGCCGGGGATGCCGCCGGGGATGCTGCCGGGGATGTTGCCGGGGATTCTGCTGATGAGGCTGATTCTTTAAAATCTTTATATTCCATTTTGTTATTAGATAAATCTAAAATAAAATGATCAAGATATTCTTTAAGCTGATTATTAAGATTTCCTAATTTAATAAATTTATTTTTTATTTTTATTTTTTGATAGTTAGTTTTTGTTTTTTCTAAAACAGAATCCATATTATCTAATATTATTTTTATGTCATTTTGTAGTGGAATTATTACATAAGAAAATAATGTTTTAATATTTTCTTGAAAAGGTAGGTTGTTTTTTTCTAGGTCTTTATACATTCCATAAAAACCCAGGTTTATTAAGCTCCAACAATACTCTGATTCTCGATCTAAATATTTGTTGAAATTTTTAATTAATTCTGAGCTTTCTTTAGTTTCGGTTTGGATATTTAGTTTTACATACGGTATATATTTTTGATTATAATTAGTAATACTATTATCAAAATCATCTTGATATTCACTTTGTCCTGTTGTTTTAAACGAATCTATTTTCATCAAAGGATCATCTTTAAATTCATTGAATTGATTTAATGAACTTTCATATGAAAGTTGATTTCTAGATGAGTTTTTAACTGTGATATCTGTAAAATTTTTAATTTGTTCAAGTTTAAGATGCAATGTGTCTAAATTTCCTTTAACAGTCGGATTGTCTATGACCTTTTTTGCAATCTCTTCAACTATTTTTATATCTTCTGCATATGGATAAATAATATATTGAATTATTAGAAATAGGGCTTGTTCTATATCTCTCTGTATTATCCCGTCAGAAGCAGCTTCATTTATTGTGTCAAAAATTATACCTCTACCTGCTACCCATGTTCTAAAATTATTAAATCCACCCTGTCCACGCCCCATAATTTGATCACCTTTTATTATTAATTTGGTTGTATATCCATTTACTTTTGAAATAAATTTTTCTGGATTTGTACTAAGCCAATTAGTTAATTGGTTAAAAATATTATCAATACCTCCTCTCATCCCACTAAAAATAGATTTATAAGGTTCAACAGTCACTCTCTTTGCTGTTTTTTGGAAAGAGATAGAATTTGAAGCGGCTTTATCAAAAATAGAGGCAAGTTTGTGTTGGCCAAAGGCTTCTCTCACCCCTGCTTCTTTGATTGCACTTTTTAGATCTTGAATTATAATTTTTTCTTTTTGTTTCATCGAAACTCCAACACAATTTTTAATTCTCTTTCACTTCTTCGAAGTTTGGAACAAATTCACCTTCATTTTCGATAAAGTTCATTGTCATCATTTTATCTTGTCGTTTTTGAACTGATAAAATTTTTGATTCAATCAGAGCGATTCTTGAGGCATCCCACCCAATTTCAACATCTTTGTCTAAAACAGGAAGAATATCTCTCAACAAAGCTACACCTGAACTATTGACGATGTTGATTTTGATCTCGATATCTTTCCCATCTTTTTTGATAATCACACGATCTGGTTTTGGTTGATAAATCCATTCAATTGGTTTACTATTCAAAAAAACCTGTGTCAAAAACGATCTAATCCCAACAACTGTTGAACCGTTTTCAAGCCAAGCCTCAACGTCTGGCTCAAGTTCTTTACCATTAATTTGAATTTTAACTGGTCTTTTTCTTAAATCTTGAATTGCATCATTGAGAGTCCTTGAATGAATTGTCCAATATTTAAATTGTTGATTTAATTTTTGATATCCTAAATTTTTGAATTGAGGCCAATAAGAAGCTAAAATGTTTGTACATCCAGCAGAATTCAATCCAATCCAATCACCACTTGCCCCTCTGTGAACGTTAATTCCCTCTGTGATACTGACATAAATATCTTTTGAATCAAATGCCCCATTTTGATTTCTATCTCTCCATCCTTTGGCGTTGTCAACTCTAAAGGCTTCATACTTCCCTTGATGCATTCCTTTGTGAGCATCATGGAGGCCATCGCCCAAATGGAAACACCCGCCACCAGGATAACCTGAGCGGGCGCTTCTTTGTGTCCATTCATATCCTGGTTCAATTGTTCCTTTGAAAAGTTTAACTGAATTTTCAAAAACTAAACCAACTGTGTCGTTGTTATAATAAGGCTTGTTGTCATTTGTCTCAACAACAGAGTTTTTTGTTGTCAAGCACCCACGCAAACCTATCATGTAACTAGGTGGTGCTTTTTGGTTGAACAAATTAGAAAAAACTTGATCAAGATTTCCTTTTGTTATTTCAATTTTCATTGTCCCCCCTCGAATTTTTAAATTCCAGCTATTTTTAAATTACCTTTTTCATATCTTTCAACTTTGAATTGGTCAATTTTGTCAAGATTGATCACAATTTTGACGTTTGGTGCTGGCACACAGAGAATTATTGATCCATCAGAAGTATCAGTGACAACATATTTCAAGTTGTCAACTTGAATTTCGCCTGCAATTGGTGGCAAGTCTAAACTTTTTTCTTCATCCCTTAAATAGAATTTCCAATTACCAAGAAATTTATGGTTCGGTCTTCTTTCATTTTCAGTCATTTCAAAATCCTTTCAATTTATTGGGGTCCAACATTTTGTCCTGTTGTGGCTGCCTTTTCTTTAATTTTATTAATTTTATTAATTTTATTAATTTTATTAGTTGCAATCTCAATTAAATTGTCTTTTGCTTTATTTAATTTAAAATAAGGTTCTTTATTGGATTCGTCAAAACCATTGGATTTATTAAAATGATTTTCGTCAACTTCTGCTAAAGATCCTCCTCTTAATGAAATCAAAATAGGATCGGCTTGTTTTACCCACTCGTTAACAAAATTTTTAATTTGTTCAATATTGTTGTTTCTATTAATAAAATTAATTGTATTATTAGCATAGATAATAAGAATACTAACATAATTTTGTGGATTTTCTACAATTTGTGGATTCATTTTATTATAATCATAATATGGATCGTCTGGATTGTTTTTATAACCAAGATAATCATAGTAAGTGTTCTTTGCATAATTTGGTGGTTCTTCTTTATAGTTTTGTAAGAATTTTTTTTGTTCTTCAAGTTCTAATTTCCACTTATCATAATCAGTGAAATTTATAGGTCGGGGGTGTTCGGAAAACCATTCCCGCATTCTTTTTTTGATATCTTTGTCTGTTTGTGCTATTTTTATAATTTTTTCATCAATCAGTTTAGCTTCTTTTTGGAACCCAAGATCATCAAGCTTTTGAGCCTCACTCAACATTTTTCTAATTTTTTCTAGATTTTTAACTAACATTTAAAATACCTCCAAATCACCGAAATGTTTAAGCAATAACAGTTCCTGGTTGTTGTTCTTTTTGTTTAACAAAATAAATCATCGTATTTTTAATTGTATTTATTTGTTCTTTTTGTTCAGGGGAAGCCAATGGCAAAATTTCATTTGCTTGTGCAACCCAAGAATCAACATATCTCTTCAAAAAATTAACATCTTGAATTTGATTAATTTGTTGAAGAAATTGATTACCAGATTGAACTAACCCTGAAAATGTTGCTTCAACATTTCCAGCAACTTGCCCTTCAACTTGCTGTTGTTGAATTGGTTGATTTGTTTGGCCAGATTGATCCAACCCAATTCTGCTATAAACAGAATCCCAATCAACATTTTTATATTTTGGATCTGCCCTCATTGTAGATATTTCATCAGCTAATTGTTGTCTTTCTTTTGCACTTTGTTGCTCAAAATCTTCATTTTCAGAATCAGTGCGGTAATCAATGTTTTGAGCAATTTTTATAACTTTTCGATCAATTGCTTTTGCCTCTTTTGAAAGCCCAAGATCATCAAGCCTTTGTGCTTCAATTAGCATCTCTTTGATTTTCTGAATTTCCATTTATTTTCTCCAAAAAACTTATAGCAGACTCTAATTGCTGCTCAAAATTCATATCTACTAAACTATCTTCTAAATGCTGTTTGATTTTACCTACAATTGGTCCAGAATTAATTCCTAATTCTTTCATAACAACATCCATCGGAATAATTTCTCTAAACAAACTTCTTCCTTTTGCAAACCCTGAAACCAACACATCATCAATATCTTTTGGATCACAAAAATAAGACAACAAACATTTTCTTCTCAAAAAATCTTGTGAAGCAATTCTTTGTGCTTCTTTTTCAGATTCGCAAACACCTCTGTCAAATTTTGTGATATCTCTTGCCCATTTGAAAACAGAATTTTCCCTTGGATCTTGTGGAAACATTGGGCATTCAATATCATCAACAATCTTGGAAATCAATGAATTGCCAAAGCCCAATTGAGATAAACACAAACTTGGTACTAATCCATCTGTTTCTAATCCATAACCAGTTCCCAAACAAGATCTAAATAAATATGCAATTCTGATCATAAAAACTTGCTCCACATCATTGAAGTCAGGGGGTAAAATTTCATCTAAAAATCTAATAGCGATATCGAATTTGTTTAGATTAAACAACAAATGTCTTGAAATATATGGAATCATACAAAAACTAAAAAGATAATTCATTGCTTTATAAGCATACTTACCCGTTATTAATTTAAAAAATTCTTCAGAATATGCCATTGGCTCAACAATATCCAAATTTCTTTTAACATTTGATGTTTTCCCTTTTCCTTTAAATGTTTCTGGCATATTCATTGGGTCATCTGGTGCTAATTTAAAACCATGAAACACCTCATCAATAGCCATTGCTCTGTCAATTGCTCGACATGTTTCACCGCTGATGTAAAAACCTAATTGTGAAACAAATCTTACAGCACGCCAAATTCTCAAAGGATCATCAGAAAAAACTTTGATTGGATCTTCCGAATTTGCGACATGAAGAATTCCTTTTGTTAAATCATCAATCCCACGACCTGTTAAATCAAGAATTTTAAATGTTTCCAAATCAATCATCAAAGTATTGATCGTAAAATCACGACGAATCACATCCTCAAAGATGTCGGACATTTTCGTCTCTGGTTGCCGAACTTTGGTTTGTTGCTCACCGATTCTTTTGATTTGATAACTTTCACTTCTGGCATGGGCAAATTCAATTTCAATCCCCTTGAAATTGATTTTAGCAGTTTTTGTTCTGAAAAAAACAGCAGGTAAATTCAAATTGAATTCCAAAGCTAAAATGATTGCAAAAATGATTCCACCGCCACAAGTTGACATAAACTCATCGAAATCAACATCATCACAATATTTATCTTTGACAACATCTAAAACTTTTTGATTAATTTGTGAAATATCTGGGATTGTTGAAATAACAATATCAATATCTTTTGATGTTCTTCCTAAAAACAAATCTCTTACAAAACCACCGACGATATATGCCTTAAAGCCATTTTGTTTAGCTTTTTCTGCAATTATTCTGATTTCATCATCCTGATCAAATTCTACCTTAGAGCCCGAGATCACCATGCCGCACCCGCCTTCCTGTAACTGCCCCGCCGCCGCCGATGGTAGCACAGAAGTGGTTGGAGGTCAAACCATAATTAGAAAAGAATATAAACAACGGAGGAAAAAATGTTCGGCAATCCTGATCTTGGAAATCTAAGAGTTGTTCTAATTAATGGTTCTCCTTTGTTCTGTTCAAATGTTGATTTCTATCCAAAACAAGAGATGGATCCAGTTGAACTACTTCAAGGTGGGCCAAGAACATTGATTTATTCTATTGGTAAGAAAACATTTGAGGGGACACTCTCAATCCCTCTTTATGTTGACACAGATGGGAACATAGCAGAACCTTGTAAAGAAGTTATTAGATGTGCTGACAATCCATTGAGAAGCTTGTCATTAACAATGAATTATGGAATTATGGGAGAACCATTAACAGCAGATCTTTATCAAAGTCCTCTTTCCACAGATTCGCATAAAAGATTAACATTAGGATGTTGTTATATTCAAAAATTAACAATAACTGTTGAAAATGCTGGCCCTATAACTATGGAGGTTTCAATTATTGGTCTCCCAGATGATGAAAATGAAGATGACTATGATGTCGATGTCCCAACAGAGGGATTAATGGCTAGACAATGTTCATTTGCTGATTGCATCATTAGGAGTGGAGCAGACGGATCATATGTCTATTGGGAAAATATTCAAGAGTTTAATTTATCATTTGAAAATAAAGTTGAACCTTTGTATCTTGTTACACAATCTAAAAGAGATTATGCTGATTATTTATTAGCAGGAGAAACGCATATTTTTGGAGAATGGACAGAAATAAAGAAGGCAGAAGAGTGGGATGATGAGAAAGGTCAATGGAAGCACGGTGGATATTTTGATGATTTTTATCTAAAAATAAAAATTGCTGACATAGTGGCTGACATAAGAGATATTGTTATGAAACCACAAAGTCAGCCTTTAGGTGTAGGAATATTAAAAAGGAAAACAGAATTTATAGTTACATTTAGACATGGATGGGTAAGTGAGACAAGAAACCTAGTGTTCAGCGACTTATAAATCTTTGACTAAATTAGGAGAAAAGAGATATGCCTATAAGAAATAACATAACTGGTATTTGGAGACATCTATATTTAAGGAATCTTAGTAATAGTTATCAAACCTCAGTTTCATCTGCTGGAGGATATGATGGTTCTGGTGGATCCAGTGTTTCTAATCTGAATACTGTTGTTTTAATTGTTGAAAGCGCAAATTTTAGAACAGAACAAGATGTTAGTACATCAAGTCTACTTCAAGGTACTGTTAAGACAAAGGTGCTTCAAATTGGAGCGGCGACAGACAGTTTAGAGGTTTCTGGTCCGACATTATTTGCAGAATCTTCTACAACATCAGATACAACACCAAAACTTCTTTATGCAGCTTCCACCGGAACAAAATATGGTGATGCTGGGAACGTTGCAGTTTCGTTCTTGGAAGGTGCCCTTGATATCACAAGTAGTTCTGCTCAAAATAGCTTTGTTGAAAAGATCGGATTAAGCATTGACGAGAGTGGTGTTAAATGGGATGTGTCACTTAAAGGCGACCCAACCTCTCTTTATCCAGAATTCGGAAGTTCTGGAACAACTCTTCCTTATGGAGAATCCACAAACTCACCAGCAGGACCTGACACAAGTGATGGTCTTCCAACAGCATTAAGAGAAGGTAGATGGTTTGACTTTTATGTCCCAACAACTGTTACCTTCTGGGATGGAGCCACAGGGACACCAGGGGCTGTTGATATTTCTGCAACAATTAAAAGTTATTCTGCAAACATAGACATCGGATACGACCAAATCAATTTGGTCGGTACTGGTCAGGCACCTTGGTTCGCAATTAATAAAATTGCAATGAATGGGACTATTAGTCTTGTTTTCCCATTATTAGAAATCCTTTATGGACAAGAATATGCTCCGGTCCCAACTTGGCAAGCTGTTCCTAATGCTTGGACTGCTGGTTCAAGTGTTTACACATCTTATGGGTCTAGGCTTCCTAGCTCAACAGGTGTTGATCCTGCAACAACAGGGACCTTCCCAGATAGGCCAGACATCTGTACTGTTGATAGTATGGCTGTAATTCCCAAGTTCGTTTCAAATGGTGGGGATGTTTTCCCATCAACCTTGTTCGGGTTCCCAAGCGGTAACTCAACCACAGCAATTGTTATGAAAAGTTCAAGCATCAATGTTGGGACTGGAATTTTAACAGCAGATATGGACTATGAAGTTATTTTCACTCCAGTCTTATAAAAAGTGAGGTTTTTATGCCGATTTTTAACAATGCTACTGGCATCTATAAGATCGGTTATGATACTGGTTTAGGGACAGGAGTTATTTGTCAAGATTTTACACACGATTATGATCTCAGTATTAGCAACATTCAAGAATTAATGTGTGGTGGTGGTGGCAGCATCGTTAAAAAAATTGACAATGTAATTTCCTCGACAGTTGTCACTGGACCAATGTTATTTGCCGAAAGTTCATATTTAGGTGAAAGATTAGCAGCCTTTGTAGATTATTTAGGTCTAAATTCATTAGATGATATAGGTTTTTATGATACTTATTGGTATGCTGTTAGATTAATGGGTAAACATTGGCTAAATATTGGTGGATCTTCTTTATTATCAGGAATTATGGTAGAATCTGTTAATATTTCTATTGATGATAATGGATTAACAACAAAAATTCAGTATTTCACAGATCCAGTAGATGCCGGTGACACTTCTATCGGAAGAATTATAAAAGCAACGACACCAGATCCAGGGATCACAGCTTTAAGAGAAAGTCGATGGTATGATTTTTATGCTAAAATGTCATATTCTCCTACTCCGAGTGTAACTGATGTTATTTCTTTTCCAATAAAAAATTGTGTAATTGACATAGGATTTGAGTATGAAACAGTTAATCCAATCGGTGGATTGGCAAAATTTTTATCAAAAGACACATCTTCTTTAACAAATCAATATTGGATGCATACTCCTTTTAGAACATTAAAAAATGTTATGATTAATTGTACAATTACAGGTCTTATGAGGAATGATATAACAAATGATTGGGGTAAATCAAAAATTTTAGGAATTACAAGTTCAGATTTAAGAAAAGATTATTTTCATGTAAGCACACAAAAAGAAGATGTTGGATATTTTGAACCATATGATTTTGATATTTTTACAATTAATGGAAGTTCTATTTATCCGTTGATCAAAACAATTTTATTTGGATCAACAAGTGTCAACAGCATCCTTTATCCATATTATTCTGGTTCAAAAGTTTTTGTTGAGAATGTTGCTTGGTATATAATGGAAGTTATTGAAAATAATACCGCTGGATTTTTAGATGTTGATATAAAACTTGAAGGAATAGCACCAATAAGGATGGTCCAATAGATGGCAACTTTTTTAGAATATAATAAATTAATAAAAAATATTTTTTATAAATGGAAAAATTTTACATTTGATGGAGCTATTGACAATCAAGTTATTTCAAGTTTTGCGAACACTGGTGTAATGCATCAGCAAATAGGAAAATATTTCACAATGAGTTATGGTGAAGAAACTTTATTTGCAGAAAATATTTCTGTTTATAATTCAAACGAATCACAAACAAAAGCTATGTTCACAGGTAGAGCCCAATTAAGAACAGATAATTCTACAGATGCAGATATTGATTATGATGTTTTTAATAAACAATTTCCTAGTAGAGAAATAAAATTATCTGGGATTGCTACTTATAACAATGATGCTTGGATAACTCTTTTAAAAGATTCAATTGATTATACTTTAGGTAAAAATATAGATTTTGATAATGAATCTCTAATCCCTGTTGTTTCTAATATTTCATTAGACATCTCTCCACAACAAGCCACTTGGTCAATAACATGGAAAGCATTTGGTGAGGATTATGATAATTTATTTTCATCTGGGAGTGATGAATTAGATGTTATTTTAACATCAGAAGAGAATGTGGAAACAAGAATTGTCAAATGGTATGATGTGTTAATAGTTTTTGATACTAGTATTTTTCCTAATTTTCCTATTCCAAATAGTTCTGATGAAATTGAATGTTATGTTAATTCAATAAACATCTCATGGGATATAGAAAATAAAATATATTTTACAATTGAAAAAAATGGAACAATCAAAGATCTTCCTTATTATCTTCCAACAAGACTAAAGACAGGATTAAATTTTTCTGGATATAGCCCATTGGTTACTGATAAAAATTCTGAAAGTTATTATAAAGTTTTTAAAGACAATAAATTAAATCCAATTGAAGATGTTGTTTCAGAGAAATTTTTTATGACAGATAGACAAAAAAACGATGATGCTATAAAAATTTATATTGCAAATCAAGGAGGAGTTATTAATGATAATAGAAGAATAGATAAAAGAATTGGTGAGGTTTCTATTGATGGTGCTTCAACAGAAAATGCATTTTGGCTAATTCATAATTCTTCTTTTTCGTTATCTCCTGGTGATCCTATGGAAGTTACAATAGATGCAACAAAGATATTTAGTTAATAGAGAAAAAACATGGCAATAATTCCTTCTAGTTTTGGTACTGCTTTTAAAATAATTCAATGGGGTAAATCCGATTATATAAATCCTAATTTTGCAATTATATGTCAAAGCTCCACAGAAAAAGAGAGTATGGATTTGTCTCATGTTAGATTAACAAGTGGTTCTGCTATGCCATTTTTAAAAGAAATTGATAGCCGTGAAATGAGTTATTCTTTATCTGGGCCTTGTTTGGTTAATGGAACAACTAGAGGAGAGTTTCCAAATGAAGAAACAAGTCAATTTTTAAATGATATTGAGTATGGAGACCCGAATGGAGAATTAGATCCTATTCTTTTATCTCCATATTCAAATTCATCTGGATATATAACAAAAGATCAAGTTAAAATGTTAGATGTCCCAGGGTTGTCAATTATTCTTTTACTTGAGAATTTATCAAATTCTTTAGATACTTCTAAAAATCCAGATTTAACAAATGGTAAAAGTGTTTTATATTGGTTGTCAGATTCTGATGAAACACCAGTTTTAGATAGCATTAATCTAAATCTTTCAACAGATGGATTATCTTCTACAATTAATTTTAAAGGTGGAATTTATGACATTCCACATCAAACACAAATTTTTGATTTTGCACATCCAATGCGAGAAAGTAATTGGTATGATTTTGCATCTGGGATTTCAATAGATGAAATAATTATAGGGAATGATTCGGTTTATGATATTCCAGCTTTTATAACAGATGCAAGTATTTCAGTTAATTATGAATATCTAGATATTGATTACATCGGAAAAACACAATCAAAAAGCTATATTCCAAATGGTGGGGTTTTTAATTTTGAAATAACGATTCTATTCGATTTTGATAAACTTCATACTTATGTTGATCGTCAAGATGGATTTGATGCAGTTAATTCTGTTCTATATTCAGAAGAAGCTATTAAAACTTTTCCATATAGAAGTTCAAAGCCAAAATTCTCTCTTTCAAATTTTAAATTTATAGTTGGATCAATAGAAGATCATATATCTAGTTTATCTTCTGCTTTAATCGATCAGGTTTCTAATGCAGAGTCTAGCAATAATTTTGGTGCAAAACTCGCAAGGGTTTTTAATACATTTTTATCTGATAATATTTCTAATGATTTTGTGATAAATAATTTTGGTCAACCAACTTTAAATAATGATTTAAATAATCAATCTTCAAGAATTATAACAGATGTTTCTATTGATAGAAAAATGACATTTTCGACAATAACAATTTCTGGACAAAAACTTTTTAATTAAGAGGTAACAATGGATCCAAAAGTAATAAATGCTAATAGTAAACTAGTTAAAGACACCATAAGCGGAGTAATGCTTCTTTGTGATAGTTTTGATTTTTCCACAAAAATGTCTCACTCATCAAAGGATCTTTTAGTTACTGGATTAGGGGATTGGGTCGAAGACATAGATGATTTAAATAAATCAATAACAATGTCTGGACCAATTTTAATTGGTAGTTCAGAAGATCAAATAGGATATAGAAAGACTTTACCAACAAAAGATCATACTGGATTATTATCTTCAAAAATTTTTAATGATTTATATACTTGGGTGTCAGATTCCAGAATCCCTATTTTTTCTATAGAAAATATTTCAATAGATATTTCAAATAATGCCACCATAAATATTTCTTTAGCTCCACACTCTCCGTATGTTGTACAAGAAAGTGGTGCTTTAGTTAATCTGTTCTCTATCCCAAGTTTTACTGTATATTCAACTAATGAAATATTTAGAGATTTGCAAACAGCAGAAAATTTTATTGCTGCTAGAACTTTAAAATATTATGATTTAAATCTTGATAATGGGCAAGAGGTTCCAATTGAGATTCGAAATGTATATGTTTCGAATCTCAAAATAGATTTTTCAATGGACTGGAATCCGATCAAAACAATTCCGACAGCAACAACAATTACAGATCACAATACTCTTGAACAAGTTAATTACTCTACTGTTGCTTCTTCTGATATTTATAATTATGTCATTCGCCAAGAGCCAACGAATGAATCTGAAACAACAACATCAGCTTCATCTGGTTATACCCCTTATTATGGTCCAATCATTCCTATGAATGTTTTGCAAAATGTGCATAGTTCTTGCACAATTGAAATGTATAATTTCGGTTATCTCCCTGGGAACTCTCTAGAAAAATGGATTGCTGGGTATTGGAATGATGGGCCGCCACTACATGTAAAACTCAGAGATAATAATCTAATAAAATTAACTAGATTTTTAGATCCCGCACAAAATTCAGATGTTTTAGGAATTTCTGATGTTGTTTCTTCTAATTGTTATTGGAGAGTTGAGGACATTGATGTAAAAGCTTCCGGTGGTGAATTAGTTAAATACACAATAACACTCAAAGGTATTTATAAATCAGTTCCAAATATTCTTCGAAATGTTCCGGTCGCACTTGCTTAATCACCCCCATTGATATATTCATCCATAAAATTCAATGGCATTTCTGTAATTATAGAATAAATTAAAGCATCACTTGCTGGAATTGTCATAGAATCTATATGATTATCAATTTGATAAGTTAAAGCAGCAATTGGACAACCATATTTTTCACCCATAACCGTGATGTCTATCACATCTCCACCATAATTACAGATCATAGAAAGGACTTGTTCATATGGTGTTGAATAAAAATTATCTTCATCTGAAAGAACATCATTAAAATAGAAGAAATGTGTAATTTGAGAAGGTGTCAAAGGAAGTGAAATAATTCTACTTTTAGTATCTGTTAAAAAGACATGAAACATTTGGTCTTTATCAACTTGTATTTCTTTAACAAAAAATTGACTTGCTAATAATCCATTGATTGGTTTGATTAAAGATTTTTTTGTTTTTTCTGGAGCAACGCTTTGGGTGCTTTTACTGCTTTTCATTTTTTCTCCAATAAACTTCCACTTATTTTAAGTTTTCTAGATTTACTAAATGGTTTGATTATTTTATAAGATTCAAATTCTATTCCATTAGTTGAATTGTACAATTGGGATTTAAAATAATCTTTAAAATCTGAAGCTCTTATCCCATCTGATAATTTTAGAATAACCATCCAACTAAAATGATCATTTTCTAATTTTATATGAAAATTTTCACATTGACCAAATTGAAATAAAAGGGTTGAAATAAAACTAAAAGTATTTTTTATTTTATCACAAAGATTTATGTTTTCAGAAGAATCGTCTGAAGAAAGACGAATGTTGTTTAAACCAAAAAGATCAAAATATTCACTCATGGGTTTTTCTCCTAATATTTTATTCTTCTATTTTTTTAAAAATCCTTTTCATTTGTTTCATTGTTTTTATCATCGCAATTTTCATAGATTTTCTGTCCAGCTTGCATCATTGTCTTTCTTAAATATTCTATTGATTGATTTAAAATATCTGTATTTTCAGAATCTAAATTCTGCTTAACAGTTTGTATTGCATCTTCTATTTTTTTATTAAAAGGTTCTTCTTCATCAAACAAGTTTTCTAATTGTTCTTTGTTGTTTTTTAGCATTGATTCCGCTGAATATATTTCTTGTTCAGCTAAATTATTTAATTCAATTCTTGCTTTTTTCTTTGCGTCTTTTTCTTTTTCTTTTTCTGCGCTCTCTAAAATTTTAGAGATTTCTTCAGAAGATAAATTAGATCCGCCTTCTATTCTTATTTTTTGTTCTTTATTTGTTGCTTTATCTTTTGCTTGAACACTCAAAATTCCATCTGCGTCAATATCAAAAGTAACTTCAATTTGTGGAATACCTCTTGGCGCTGGTGGGATATCTGTGAGTTTAAACCGCCCCAAGCTTTTATTGTCCACAACAAAAGATCGTTCTCCTTGAACAACATGGATATCAACCATTGTCTGCCCATCTTCTGCTGTAGAAAAGACTTCTGATCTTGAGACCGGAATAGTTGTGTTTCTTTCTATCATCCTAGTTGAAACACCACCTTTGGTTTCGATACATAATGACAAAGGAGTAACATCAAGCAAAACAATATCTTTAACATCACCTGTTAAAACAGATCCCATGATAGCAGCACCCATGGAAACAACCTCGTCTGGATTAACACCTTTCTTTGGTTCTTTCCCAAGCCATGATTTAACTTTATCATAAACCATAGGGATTCTTGTTGATCCTCCGACAAAAATAACTTCATCTATATCTTTCGGTTTTAATCCAGCATCTTTTAGAGCATTATCAACTGAAACTTTTGTTTTGTCAATAGTTTTTTCAATTAGAGACTCAAATTTTGCTCTTGTTATAGAATGTTGGAAACTAAATGGTCCATTATCACCTGGAGCAAGATACGGTTCAATTATCTCTGCTACCTTTGAACTAGAAAGATCAATTTTTGCTTTTTCAGCCGCAATTGAGATTCTTGCGATTATTGCAGGATCTTTTTTAGAATATTCCTGCACATCGTCTGGAAGAAGATCAAATAGATATTCAAAAACTATTTGATCAAAATCATCTCCACCTAGCTTTGTGTCTCCACTTGTTGATTTAACTTCGAACAACCCATCTCCAAATTCTAGGATTGTCACATCAAAAGTTCCACCGCCCAAGTCATAGACAAGAATAGTTTCCCCATCCTTTTTACCAAGCCCATAAGCTAAAGAAGCCGCTGTTGGTTCATTTATAATTCTCAAGACCTCCAAGCCAGCAATTTCACCTGCTGTTTTTGTAGCTTCTCGTTGATCATTGTCAAAATAAGCAGGGACTGTAATTACAGCTTTTGTGACTTCTTCACCTAGATAAGTCTCTGCATCTTCTTTTAATTTTTGAAGAATTTTTGAAGATATTTCTTCTGGTGATAAATCAAATTCGCCGATTTTAATTTTAGTTCTTTGACCCATAGATCTTTTAATTGACGAAATTGTGTTATCTATGTCAATTATTCTTTTTCTTTTTGCTTTTTCTCCAATAATAAAAGAGCCATCAGATTTATCACAATTAACTATTGATGGTGTTGTTCTAGAACCAATGTCATTTGCAATAACAACTGGTTGGTTGTCTTCCATAATAGAAACAACACTATTACTTGTCCCTAAATCGATTCCTATAGCTTTTATACTAATCATTTTTTAACCTCATAAATTTATAAGATGTCTTCATTTTCATCTTCTTCATCTATATCAAACTCCTCATAATCTTCAAGAATTTGATCATTTTCTATAACAAGTTTTTTATATATTTCACTATAAATATCTAAATTAGATTTTATTTCTTTTAAAAACTCAGATGTGTTTTCCATCTTCTTTTCTAATTCAACGATATCCTCAAAATCTATTGGTGGAGCAGACGGAAGGACATCCATCCAAACATGAATTAAAAAAGAAGGGAGAGGAAAAGTTGTTATTTTTCTACATTTATGACATTCACATATCACATTAACAATATTACCAAATATTGGGTGGCGGCCCTTAACATCTTCTTTAAAAAATGGCTCTCTGCACTTTCTATTCTCACACTTTGAAGGAAGTTCTCCGTGAATTCTAACAAAATCACTTGACGACATTTTTAATCTCCTTTAATCATTTCCGAACATAAATTGAATATACTTTTCAAATTATCTTCTTTTTTAATTATAGAATTGTGCTCCAACATATTTATACCTTGAATTATTTCAGAAATATCATATTTTGACATTTTTTCATTAAAAAGTTTCCCAGGTTTGTCGTTTATATAATATCCTTTTGAATTAATAACATAGCCACCACTAGGAAAAACGTCCGATGTTGTTAAACACGGAATCCCAATCGACAAAGCTATCACAGATGAGAATGAGATACTCTTATGTTTTTTTAAATCTAAAATTATTTTAGATTTTTTAATTTCATTTTTTATCATTTCATAAGATGCGTTTTGTGGAGTTGAGACAAAAATTTTTTCTTCTTTTGAAATCTGTTTTCTATAATATTTTATCAAATCAACAATTACTTTTTTAGAAAAATATGGGGCTAATATTTTTAATGGCTCTGAACTTTTTGAATATAACCAAGCCTCTATTGTTTCTCGAAGCATAGATTCGTCGTTAGGCCAAAAATAAGATAAAATCCCACTTTTTTCTTGTTGGTTTTCCTCGAAAATTGGGAATATCATATTCTCTAAATAAAAATACTTATTCATTTGAAATAAACAACTTGGTTTTAGATGATGATCTGTTGTTAAAAAGGCATAGTTTTTATAATTAGATAAATTAAAATTTCTAGCTGGCCCAAACCAAAGATTTATGCTGTTGTGTGGAACACTTGAAGAAAAAACATCTAAATAATTAGTTGGTATTGCAGGAAAAGGAAAATCACTATTTGTAAATTTAATTCCAACATTAAAAAACTTGCTTATAGCTTCTGCATATCTATAAGCAATCAAAAAATCATCTGTTAAATTTGGGAAGGCTCTAATTATAAACATTTAAAATTCTTCCCATAAAATAGGATCTAAAACTAAATTACTATTTGTTTTTTTAACATTGCTTGGTCTTAATTTCATTTCTTTAATTTCTTTTTTAACCTGGTCTATAGACATTGAATTGTTTATTTTGATATCTTTAGGGATCAAAAGACATGCAAGATTTTTTTCAACAATTTTAGGTTTTTCACCAGAAATTATTTCTAAAATTTCTCCATTTGTTTTATTAAACTTTATCCATCTCATTTTTTTCTCAATCAATTATTTTTGAATTCAATTCAAGGCGTTTGTATATTTTTCTTCTTGCTGTTGCTTGTGGGCGAAGATATTTATTTGTGGGCCAAGTATCTATGATGATTGCGTACTCGCTACCTTTTCTAACAAGTCTTCCAGCTTTTTGTTCAAGTCTTCCACCAAATTTTATATCTTCTTCTGAAAAATCTTCCCAATCCACAACTACTTCTTTAAACAGTTCTTTGTCTTTTTCCCAAGTTACACAGTCTTTTGCACGAACAATTTGTTTTGGTTTAAAACCACTATGTTTTGTTGGATCGGAACCACCTGCCCCAGCTAGGATTAGAACATCAAGGGTTTTAATATCCAATCCTTGATCTGCGATACTAGTTGCGATCAAAGATAATAATTTTTTCTCTCTTAAATCTGAAACTGCTTGAATTCTCTTTTTTGTTGTATCTTTTCCACTTAAAAACAAAGATTCTGGAATTAAACTTTCTAGATATTCACCTTGAGCATACTCATTAACGAGGATTAAACAACTTAGTCCTCGTTTATTAAATCTTTCTGCAAATAAAGCTAATTTTGTATTCCATTCTTTTCCATTAACTACTATTGTTTTATAAGCATCTTGATAACTCCATTCATCAGCAGGGATATAAATTGTTTTTTCCTCTTTTTTTACTTCTCCTGTTGCTTCATCTTTTGTTTCTATGGTTTTTACTAATTCAGCACCTTCTGGATCGTCATAAATTCTAACCATATAAATTTCTGGATTTAAAAGATAATTAGCATCAATTAATTGTTTTAATGTGATATCTGAAAGGAGCTTCCCGAAAGAAGCTTCAATCTCCAAATCTCTACCATCAGATCTGTAATTAGTAGCTGAGAAAGCATACCTATGATAAGCATTTGAACATTTTTGGAGAATTGTCTGCCATTTAGCAGAGGCACTCAAATGGCTTTCGTCTGCAATTATAATTGTCGCAGTTTCAATTAATTTCTGAATTTGATTGCTAAATTTTGAAACTTCTGTTTCTTTTTTTGTTTTCTTTGTCTTTTTAATTATTTTTTTCTTTGATTCATCAAATCTTAACCCATAAGCGGACAAAGCAGAATCTATAATAACAACTGTTACATCTTTTATTTTTACAACACCATCTCCGATTACACCGACTTCAATATTCTCACCATTCTCTTTAATTCTCTCTTCAATTGCACCTTTGGTTTGATAAAGCAAATCTATAGTGGGGACAAACACAATAGCAGGAGCACAGTTTAACTTTTGGATTAAAGCAGAGAAGATTGTGGTTTTACCAGATCCAGTGGCACAAGAACAACAACCACGACCAACACGCAAACAAATATCAAGGACTGCTTCTTGGTAATCTCGGAGGGAAAAAGGTACTTGTTCACCTTTTTCATTATCAATAGTTTTAGATAATTCCCAAAATTTATTTTTTTCTGGTTTACTCCGATTGTCTGAAATAGAAATAAACCAACCTTTTGAATTTAATAATCGCCCAACACGAGTAAAACAGCCAGTCGGAAAAACTTGGTTTTTATAATCAAAAAGATAAAATTTCCCACTCCATTTGTTTGATCTGAATTTAGCTGACCATCTAGCTTCTGGAACAGGATAACTCAATTCTTCAAAAATTTGTTTGGAAAGCGTGTATGGTATTTTTTTATTTGAAAACCCTTGGCCCTCAACCTCTTCTTTAAATCCTTTTATTTTTGAAAAATCATTGTTTATTTCAATAAATACTATTTTCTTTTTGTCCATAACAAAATTTTACTCCAACGTATTATACTCACAATCTGCATCAGCAATATATTATAAAAACCTCGAACATGAAATTAGTCAACTTAATAACCAATTTCATGTTCGAAGTAGAGATATTATGATCGATACTATACAGAAACGGAAGACTTTGGAGAAACCAACATAGATATTTTTATCTTTTTCTTAACACGCCCACCTTCAGATGGGGCCTGATCAATATTGCATTGATCTGTAAGAGACAAAGTTATTTTAGAAAAGATTTCAAGACCTATTTCCTTGTGGGAATATTCCCTATCAGAAAAGAACATCTCAAATTTAACTTTATTCCCTTTATTAAGGAATCTCTTTGCTTGATTGATTTTAACATCCAAATCGTGTTTCTCTATGACTGGAGATAGCCAAATAGTCTTCACCTTTGTTGTTTTGGCTATCTTGTTAATCTCTTTTGATTTTTTCTTCTGATCAAAATAGAATTTTTCCCAATTCATAATTTTGCAAACAGGTGGATTCGCAACAGGGCTAATTTCTACTAAATCTAAAGATAATTTCTGGGCTTCATTTAAAGCTTTGGAAACATCTACAATACCCAATTGTTCTCCATCCTCGTCGATTAAACGAACGACTTTAGATCTAATTTGATTGTTTATTCTTGGCTGTGTGTGTTTTTCCACTGGTTATTTTTAATATCCTTTGTTGCTCAATAGGTCAATAGGTCAATTTTGCCAACCGTCCTACAAGCGGCTTGCCTCTAGTATATACGGATCTACAACTGCTCATAACTGAAACTTTGGACAGCATTTTTAGTGGCTTTATCATCTCTAATAAAAATACCAACAAGCATTTTAAGCAACGAAAAGACAATCTCATGCTCCTCTTCCCCAAGTTCAATGTTGCCAGCCTTTAGAGAGGCTTCTAGGACCTCAGAGGCCACCTTTTGAGCCTCTTCTTCCGTCACTTGTCCATCCCAAATGGAAGTCAGAGATAAAAGGACAGCATCGTAAACTTTTTGATATCTATCACCAAGATATTTTTTCAAAACAACTTCTTGAGTTTTTAATATATTCGTGATTAATTCAATATTAAATCCAGTTTTTTCTTCCAATTTATCTTTGGCTTCTTTTGCTTTATTTGAATATTTTTTCATAAAAAAGACAAAAAGAAGAGACAACAGAGCAAAACAACCGACTATAATCCAAGTAGCCATAATTTACCTCATTTCTGTTTAAGATTCAGATATTCCTTTTTTGCAATAATTACATTTGCCATCATTTTTTTCAATTGTTTTTATTGAAATTACTTTTCCGCAATGTGGACAGGTTTTTATTTCAGCTTTTTCAGCATATGATAAACCACCTGAAACCTTTGAGGAAACACCTTTTTTAATCATCATAATTAAATCTCCTTTGTAGTTACTTATATAATTTTAATAAAAATCCTCTATTTTTTGTATAACTAATGAAATGAAACAAGATCAACCGATAGTGGTAATAACTGGCGCAGCAGGTTTTATAGGATCCAATTTGATTAAAGCACTAGATCAAAGTTTTAATGTTATAGCTGTAGATTTCTTCGAAAATTGCAATTGGGAAAATTTAAAAAATAGTTGTATTTATGATTTTTTACAACCCCATGAATTATTAAAAATAAGACCAACAGTCGCAGACAAACAAATCAAAGCAATTTTTCATATGGGAGCAATAAGCTCCACAACATCAACAGACTTCAAAGAATTAATTGAAAAAAATACTAAATATTCAATTGATTTAATTAGAAAATTTGGCGGTGGTGAAATAAAAGTAGTCTATGCTTCTTCTGCTGCTGTCTATGGGAAAGAATCGTGGAATCAAAACGAAGCAGAAATATTTTCTCCAACCAATGCCTATGGGGCAAGCAAACTTTGGGTAGATCGAATCGCAAGAGGTATTCCAAATGTCTATGGATTAAGATATTTTAATGTTTATGGCCCAGGAGAAGATCATAAAATAGGACAATCATCTCCTGTTTTGAAATTTTTCCATGAGTTCAAAGAAAACGGAAAGATAAAACTTTTCAAAAGCTATGACAAGGCAATTGCTGATGGGGAACAAAAAAGAGATTTTATTTTTATTGATGATGTAGTCGAAGCAACCACCTGGATCGCTGGAATGGGTTCTCTTAAATCTAACGAAAGTGTTTTTGAACTTCAACATAAGAATAGAAATATCTTTAACATTGGGACAGGGAAAGCAGAGACATTCTTGACAATTGGATTAGAATGTTTAAAAAATCTAACTGGAAACTCTGGAAAGGTTGATGAACTTTTAGAATGGGTTGAAACGCCTGAAAATATCCAAAAGCACTACCAATCAGCGACACAAGCAAATATGACAAACTTCTTGGATTGCGGTGGAAAATCTTGGTGGAGACCACACACAACCCAAGAAGGTGTCGAAAAATATATAAACTTTTTAAATTCAAATTTAAGAGGAACATTCCATGGGACAGAAGGTTGATTGGCATCTACTGTCTCTTCTACAAATTTATCCCAAGGAATAATTGATTTTATCCTCTAATCTTTAATTACTATCTCAAAATTTATCTTAATTGGAATAAACCAATCATCACTATCTAAATCATAAAGATTTTCTAGAAAATAAATAATATCATGAGTCGTAATTGTTCTGACCTTTTCTTTAACTTCTTCCATTGTTTCAAACCCAAGGCCACACAAATCACTCCAAGGGCTTTGAAATCTTTTGGGAATTTCAAAATTTTTGTTTGTTAAATACAGATAAACATCTAACATAACTTCTTCTATTATTTTTTCATAATTAGAAAAATTATATTTTCTAACAACAATTAATCTAAAGATTCTTTGTTGATCTGATTCTGAAAGATTTTCAAAATTTTCTTTCCCCACGCTGTTCTCTGTCATTTGAGTTTCTCCATTGCATCCAGATACTTTTGGAGGATCTTCCTTTGCTTGTCGTTTGGATCTGGGATTTTGAATTTTATTTCAGCGACAAGATTTCCTCTTAAACCCATTCTATTGAAGACACCTTGATTTTTAAAACTTAAAATCATTCCTTCTTCTACTTTTTTATCAAGCTTGACTTTCTTCTCGACGCCCTCAAGGGTTTTGACTGAAATTTCTAGATTATCTTTCAACAAAGCCTCTATAGGATTCACAAAAATGGTTGTGGCTGTTGTTCCATCAATATCAATCACTTTAAAATTAGAACTTTCAGAGGAAATAAATCTGACTAACAAATCCCCTTGTGACACTTTTTTATTTGCAAAATGTCCTTCTTCAGAAAATTTTAAAACCCCACCAAGAACAGCTTGTGGGAATTCTATTTTTTTAGTTTTTTTCTCTTGTTTAAAACCACGTCCACGACATTCTTGACATGTATCTCCAGGGGTTTTACCTGCCCCAGCACATTCTTTACAAGTTACTCTTTGGGACATCATGTATGGACCTTGGGTTATTTGATTTGTTTTAAATCCATCCCCATTGCAAGATTGACATGTTTTAAAATCAAAACCACCTTCGCCATTACATTTTTCACAAAAAGTTTTTATTTGAAATTTAATTTCTTTATCAATTTTATTAATCATTTCTTCTGGTGTTAAGATAAGCTCATAAACAACATCGTCGTTTGATTCAACAGATTCCCCCCATTGCGAAAACGGTGAATTTCTACCCGAAAAGAATTGTTCAAATGCAGCCCTCATAGAATCTGGGAAACCATCAGAAAATTGTGAAGCAGGGCTATCATATTGAGAACGTCTATTTTCATCAGACAAGACATAGTAGGCTTCGGAAATTTCCTTAAATTTTTCCGAAGCTTCTACTTTTTCATCTTCTGGCTTTGTGTCAGGATGCCATTTTTTTGCTAGATTCCGATAACTTTTTTTGATATCTTCTTCTGAAGCATCCTTCTCAACGCCGAGTATTTCGTAGTAGTCTTTCATTCAGCCTCAACCTTTAACAAACCACTTCCTGTCTCTAACTCTTCTTGTTCTACCAGAGAAAAAACATGGTCTCCACATTTTTCTCGACCACATTCATCTGCATGTTTTTCACTGAAAGCATCAAGATTCGCTTTTTTAATTTGTTCCAAAACTTCCAAAGAATCTGAAATTTCTATTGCAACATCTTCGGGCCTAACCCCATTCAAATGATCAATCTCATGTTGGGTGATAATACTATTCAAACCCTCAAATTCTTCAATAACTTCTGTTTTTTCAAATGTTAAATATTTTAATTTAATCTTTTTAGATCTTTCAATTTTAAATGATTTATCTGGATAGCTTAAACATCCTTCCCAATCTACTTCTTTTTCTTCTGATGCTTCAATTATTTCTGGATTGAAATAAGCCATCAACATCAAATTTTCTTCATCTATTTTTTCTGTTTTCATATTCCTAACAGCTAGGAAAAAATTCAAATTTATTCCAATTTGATTTGCTGCAAGAGCAACACCTGTTGGGCAAGCCATCAATGTGTCACCGACATCTCTCACTTTTCCTAAAAGAAATTTTCCTCTAAATTGTTTCTCTGAAATATCTTTTGTCTTATTTTTCATTATTTTAGAATCTGTACTAACAAAACTTCTATATGGCATTAATCTGTCCTCTTTTCTTCTATTCCATAGTATTTATCAAATTGGTTTTTCAAAAAATTAAAAAACTCTTCTTTTGTTTCTCTAAAATGCGGTGAATTTTCACAAGTAACCCATTTTTTCTAACTGAATCATTTGGTCCATCAAATTTTTCTTTTATGATAAACTCACCCCAAACATGAGGTGTCTTTGGGACTTCTACTTCAAAATCTAAATCAAATTTTTTTCTAATAAGTTCAATTTGTTTAGATCCATATTTCTTTTCCAAAGATTTAAATGAATAATGATTATCAGTTGACCAAATCTTTCGACACCAAGAACTAATTGCATTTCTTTCACAATCTTGTTGTCGATAGACAACGTAATTGCAGACTTCTATAAAGTCAGGCAAAGTAAAAGCTCTTGCATCAAAGAATGGGCCATTCCCACCATTTAATTCTATAATTTCATATTCTTGAATTGCTTTTAACATATGAACAGAAGCGATTGATGAACTTAATGAAACAATTTTGTTTATTTTATTACCAAACCAAGGTTCTGTTCTATATTCTTTGTCATTCAAAAGAATAATTGATATTTCATCAGAATGATGGTAAACAAAAACTGCCCCACTAATTTCTTCTGCTAGTGCAATTGCTGTGTCTCTCATCGCAAAGTAAAATCTTTCATCCCATGGTTTTTTAAGATTTCTTGTAAATGTTGAAAACTTTTTACCATCAATTCGAATCACAACTGGCAATCTAGATGGAAGTTGGTCTGAAAATTCAAATTCATAGTTCTTCATTCTCTCTTTTAATGGGATCTTCATCTCAAACGTTACCTTCCTTGAAAAAATCCAACAGCATTGGCACCACCTATTATACACCAGGGGCAGAACACGATTCTCTGGGAATATTATTTTTCATCGAGTCCTAAAATTTGGACCCTAATAGATGGTGTTGGTTAGTTGGCTTGGGGGTGACTAGAGAAAACCATGGAATTAATTCCAATCAAACAAGTTGAGAAGTTGATTTATGAGTTTGTTCAATTATTTGAATAATCTTTGAAACAGGAGAAACTGCTCTTTGACCAATTCCAGATTCTGCATTTTCACCAATTAAAGCCATGACGATTCCGATAACATTTCCATCAACATCGATCACAGGAGATCCAGAAGATCCAGATTCTATATCAGCATCAATTAAAATCATATTTTGAAGAGATGGTTCTTCTATATTATTTAAACTTTTATTAACCGCTGAAATAATTCCAGTTGTTACAACATTGTGCCAACCAGAAGGAGAACCTATAACAGCAATGTTTTCACCGACTGAAATATCATTTGGATTTGCAAATTTAAGAGGTTGGATTCCTTCTGGAACTTCATCTAGAATTAAAACAGCAGCATCAATAGCAACATCAGCAGAAGCAACTTTTGCACTAAACATATTTTTTTCATCAAAAGAAACAACAATCTCTCCATTTTCTGGGATATCAACAACCACATGTCTTGCTGTGATAAATCTTTTATTAGCAATTAGAAAACCACTTCCATTCCAAGTTTCTTCTTCTGAATTTACCCAAATTGTTCCAACTGATGGCATAGTTTTTTGAATCGCCATCCCCAATGGATCTAAATTCTTTTTAACTCTTTCAAATTCTTGTGCAAACTTGTTCCAATCAACAGATTGAGATTTTTTAAGTTGATGATCTGTCATAAGATCAAATTTTTCTTGTTGAAAAGCATCAACAACCCATTGTGGAACCCATTTATCATTTTTCATAATTTCTCCAATAAAAGAGTATTCTTAAAAAATTAAGAATTTCCTGTTGATTCAAATCTACTTTTCTTTTTCTTCCTTTTTAGTTGTTCTTCTTTTTAGCTTGGGTTTTTCTTCTTCAATTGGCTCTTCGGCTGGCTCTTCAACTTCTGGAAAAACTTTATTCTTTTCAATTATTTTAAGAATAAAAAGGAAGAGTTCAGATTTTTCACTATCTTGTTTTTCATATTTTTTAACTTCTTTTTTAAAATCTTTTTCATCAAGTTCCAAATAATCATTTATATTTTTAACTATCTCATCAATTCCTACTTTTTTATCAATGAAAGCCCAATAATATTTTAGAACCTCATCAAAGACTTTTGTAGTTGTTAATTCTTCTAATTCATTTATTTTTATAATCATAATTTATCTCCTTGTTGATTTTAAATCCCTAAAATATCTATGTCTTTAATTTTTAAATATTTTTCAAAAAATTCATTTATAGATTCATTTGAATAATTAAAAATATCTCTCAAATCTTGGATAATGTTTGAGAGACCATATTTAATTGAATAAATATTTATATAAATATTAAAGAAATAAAGAGAATATTCAAAAGTTGTCATTTGAAGCTGATGAAGATCTAATTGATTAATTAGATCTTTTGGAATTCTTATATCTTCAAATCCATTTATATATTTATAAACTTCTGTTGGATAGGAATCAAAAACATTTTTAAAAACTAAATAAGAATTCCAATTTAGTTTTAAATTATCATAATTTTCTATTATTTTAATAACTAAATCTTCTTTTGAGATGTTTAGTAAACTTTTCGTTTCTTCTCGTAATTCATATAAAAGTTTTAAATCTATATTTTGTGGATCAATTCCTCTCCCTTGAAGAATTTTTTCATTTATGAATTTGTCAATTTCTTCTTCTCCGAATTGTGGGATATAATCTGGATATTCATCAAGTGAATATGCAGTTGGTTTATAGATTTCACCAGTTTTTGGATCTTCAAAAGAACGAGATCTATCACCAGATGATTCAGATGGTCTTTTAGATGAATCGTCTTTTAAAAAATCTCTGAAGGCATCTTCGTCCCAAGGTAAACCTTGGGCAAAAATTTTTCTAATTGCGAGTTTTAACCACATAATTAAATCTCCTCTGATAAATCTATCCCCATTTGTTGTAAATCAGAAATTAATCCTCTAACTTTTGCGGGATTCCCTTCAAGGGTATGTTTAACATCATCTCTTTGTTGATAAAGTTGATGATTCTTAATTTTTGAAATAATTGAATCTAAAATTTCTTGTTTGACTGCTTTGTCAAGGAGTCCAATTTCACTATCAGAAGATTCTCTTGAAAAATGATAAACAACAGATCTAAAAGTATTTGCATCAACACAACCATTAATCAAAAATTCTATAACTTTTTGTTTTGTCTCATCAGAATATTCATTGAACCTTCTAATAAAATCAGTTCCAACCCAATCATTAACATCTGGTGTGCTTTGTGTTACAGCTATGGCTGCTTCATCTGGGTGCCCTATTTTAAATAATCCTTCTATTGCTCTTTCATTTAACCAATTCCATTCAGAATTTTGAGAGATTGTTTGCCCTGGTTTAGAAAAATCATGTGTTGCAACTTTCAAAAGCAAATTCTTAAATTTATCAGGGTTTGCTTTTGCCATTCTAACTAAATTTTTCAAATTTCTTGTGGCAACTCTTAATTCATCGCTAAAAACAAATTTTGCAACACTTATTGGATCTGTTGAATCTTCTCCTTCAAGATCAAAAATTCTTATCCATTTATCTTTATTTAAAGCAAAATCTAAAAGCTTTCTTTTTTGTTGAACAGACGAAGGATAAAGCAAAGATTCTTCTGGATATCTTTCTTCAATCTCTTCTGGAGTCATTGATAAATTTTCAGTTATGTAATCAAAATAATTAAATTTATTTGCCATATAATTGCAAAAAAGTTCTGTTAATTTTTCATCAAAATTGTCTTTATTTTCTAGAAAAATTTGTGGCAGTTGAATTCCAAGACCAGCAATTGTTTCTATATCTCTTTTGATTACTTCTCTTTGTGGTAAATCAAGAATTCCACCTATGGTATGATCTTTTTCATAGGGTCGATACCAGCCACCTTGAGCACCTGCTGGCCCAAAATGCAAAGGGACAGTTCCAAGAAGAAGATAAGCAACAGAATCAAGAGAGATAGGGATTTCATTTTCAAAAGATTCAAAAATATATTCGATTTTTGAAAGAAGTGCTTTCTCTTCAACTTTTCCTTGTGCGACATCAAAATCATCTTGGTAAAGCTGTCTATCATCAGCACCACGACCAGTTAAATATGGATTTGTCCCAATTGGTTTAACATAAACACGACCCTCTTGTTCCATGCCCTCTTCAACAAGATCACCAAGGCCCTCTGGGGCTGGTTCAATATTGTCTTCCACCTCCCAATAAGGAGATAAATTCAATTGATCGTCTGCAATTTGGTCTCCTGGTTTTAAAGCAGAAGCAGACCAAGCATCATCCCAATTAATATAAAAACGACCATCATCGTTTTGCTTAAACATTTGAAATGGAATTTGAACTAAACCCATAGAAAAAAATTGAGATTGATTCTGCATTTGAAAGGTCAATCTTTCAGCAGACCTTAAAGATTCGATATCAATTTCTGGGAGATTTGAGTTCAAAATAAATTGAACAAATGTTTTTAAAATTCTTTGAGAATTTGGGAATAATCTTTTAGTTCCCAAAACCCTCAAGGTTAAATTTTCAATCACTTGTTGAAGATTTTGATTTCTTTCCATTTCATAAATTGCAAGTTTTAACCACATCTTTTGATCTCCAGTCATACAATCCACATGATATCCATGCTTTTGCTTTTCATTTTATTTCCAGTCCATTTCCAATCAAAAGTATCTAATTTTTTAGCAATTTCTTCATCGAATTTTTCATCAACATATTCTCCAATACTTTGAATTGATATATTCGAAAAGGATGGAATTCCAATGTTGTAATTCTTTGTTATTTTTGCAATAGCATCATTCTTTGTTGAGATTTCATTCAAAGAGAAAATTGCATCTTTATAATTTTTCATTTTCTCTTTATCTGCTGCTTTTAATAAGGCACAAATCCCAGATATCATTGGAGATGCTTGGCTTGAACCAGTTAAAATAGCATATTTATCCAGTGGATAAGTCGAGAAGATGTCAACCCCAGGAGCAAGAAAGTTAAGAATTTTTCCACGATTTGAAAAATATGCCAAATTTCCATTTTTATCTATTGCTGCGACACTGATAACTTCATCATATCTGGCTGGGTAAGCGACATCTAATTTTGTTGGTCTTGATGGGGTTGAGTTAGGATCGTTCCCTGCTGCTGCGATGATGATCACACCTTTACCAACAGCCCATTTTATAGTTTCGTGAACTAATTGAGGGGGTTCTCTCATATCTCCAAGAGAAAGATTGATCACATCAGCACATTGATGAACAGACCACTGAATACAAGCAACAATTTTATTCCAATCACCAAAACCATCGTCATCAAGTCCCTTTGCAATCAAAAGTTGACATTCAGGGGCAATACCAACAACACCAATGTCATTATCTCTTGCTCCAATTATTCCTGCGACATGTGTTCCATGTCCGACACGATCTTCAGGCCAACTTCTGCTATATGGATTGAAAATATCAAAAATTGCACCCTCAAGATCTGGATGTGTTTTAGCACAACCAGTATCAATAATCGCAACTTTTATTCCAGCACCTTTTGTTTTTGTGAAAAAAGTATCAGATTTAATGATTGTGTTACTCCAATCTCTTCTTTGACCTCTTGAAAACGATGAAATAAATTCTTTTTCTTTATATGGAAAGAGCATTTTTATTTTGTCCATGATTTTTCTCCTCAGATAAACATTCTTTTCTTAAATTTCAAATTAATTCCTTGAAATCAAACTAAAATTATAGGAAGACTCTTCTCTGATTAAGAAAAGTTGGAGTTGGAGAACTAATTCATGAAGAAATCAACATTTACAAAAATATCATTTTATGAAACACAAAGAATAGACTTTAATTTCAATGAGATCTTTAATTTAGAAGAAAGGTATTTAGAAGAAATTTTAGATGTTGGGATAGATTCTTTAACATCTGAACACCAAGATATTTTTGATGAATTAATTAAAAGTGCATCAGATGGATTTCTAAGATTTATGCTTTTTGTTATTCAGCGTGGTTATTTTGATTATTCAGAATTTTTAGATAGTGGAACAGATGTCTTTCGAGAAGCTGTTGAGACATATATCCTTCAAAGAAGTTTAACAAAACTCCCACCTCTCTCAAACCAAGTGATTCGATATTTATTAGTAAGTGCAATTAATGCTATGGAATCTGGTCAAAGTTATGATTTTTTAAATGGTTCATCAGGGAGATGGGGGGCTTCATACGAAACCGCCGAAGATGTATTTTTTGGACCGACTGTAGATGAATTAAAAAAATTAATAAAAATTAGAAGTTTAAGAGATGCTTTTGATCTTGGCATGATGTCAGATGAAGAAATCGGATTGGCAGTAGAAGATTTAGAAAATCAAATAGCTAATTTTGTAAATAATAACAGAAATCTTCCATTAGAACAAATAATTAATTCACTCAAACAAATTACAGAACAACATATTTTAAATAATCCACCAGAAATTCCAGAACCTACAGAAGAACAAGAACAACAATTCTATTTAGATCAAATGACAGGAAAAACAAATTATGAAGGGATTGATGAATATTTAAAAAATCTTCCAAGATTTGAAGAGGAACCTCAAGAAGAACAACCACAAGGAGCAGATAGTTTAATAGAAATAATTAAAAAATACTTTTCTAATTTTATTAAAAGTATTTATTCTAAATTTAGAAAACAAGTTCAAAAAGAGCAACAGGTTTCAGAACAAATTCAAGAAGAATCAGAGCCAGAAGAGGTTTTTCAAAGTCTAAAATATTATCATCTTTATGGTTCACCAATTAAAGGAAGGTCAGACGAAAAAGCTATTTCTGAAAGAGTTAATAAAATAATTGGAATTAAAAAAGAAAGAGATCTTTTAAGCACAGAAGATATTCAAAAAGTTAGAGATGAAATTATGAGTGTACCATATGATGAACTTATAATGATTAACCCCGAGGAATATTTAACTTCAATTGATGATATAGATGATTTTGCAGAATATAATTGGAGAGGAACATATAATACTTTTTCTAATGTAGAAGATTATTATACAAGTGCTGTTAATGAGATTTTAGATGAAAATGTTCCAGAGGGCATAACAGAATATTATCAAAGTCTATATAGAAATCCAAATTACGATCCAGATAGTTTGGATGATGATGCAGAAGGCGAATTTCGTGAGTTTGATGATTTAAATCAAGAAGAAAAAGATAGTATTGAAAAAGATATGGAGACTTATAATAAATCGATAATTGAATCTGCATTAGCCGAGGATTATCAATCCTATGTGACAGAAGTCACAGAGATCAGAAATAATGAATTGGAGATTTTAGAACAAGAATATGGATTTAGACATCAACTTTTTTTAAATTTTGGAAGAGATAGAGATGAGTTGGTTGTTCTTTTTACAGAACATCTTGAAGAATCTATTATAAAATTGATCGAAAATGGAACGCTTTCAATTAAAGATATTTATTTAGGAAACACCGAAAAATTTTATAATATAGCAAAACAATTAATTCAAGAGAATCCTTATTATAATGAATTTTATATTTATGAACCAGGGGAAGAAGATCATGGAGAAGATTTTGATCAAATAAATAGAGATATCAATTTCTCTATTGAAAATATAATATCAAGGATAAAAATAAAAGTTCAAAATGCCATAGTCCCACAAAGAGCGGAGGTTTCAAAAAGGATTGGTAATTTTATAGAACAAAATCAAATTACCATTGAAAAATTTGAAAAATATGGAATTATTTTATTTCTTCCATTAATAGATGGGTTATTTAAAGAAAACCCCAAGATACAATTTGAAATTCCTTATGGAGATTTAATTGAAATAAGGGATCAAAATGATAAATTTGTTGAAAGAACAAGAGACAAATTAAATCAAGAATTAAATCTTTTTGATTTTTTCACCACTGATGATTTAATTATCTTGATCGCAGAAAATCTTCAAAATCTAAATAAAAATGAGCTTGGTTATGTCAAACATGAAAGTAAATTGTTAGATACTTTAACAGTTTTGCATCCAGAAAAGTATGTAGATATAAGAAGATTTCAATTGAAGAAACAATTCCAAGAATTTCTTTTAAGGGCTGGTTCTGGGGATCCTGAAGCTTATCAGGTTTGGATGCAATTAGCTCCATATCTCATCAATGCACCGAAACAAGTTCAAGAATATCTTCTTCCACGACATTTGTTAGATCAATATATGACTTGGGTTCCAGAAATTTTTGAAGATAAAGAAGAGGCCCTAAAATCAAGAGAAAGAATTAACAAAAGGAATAGAGAAGAAGCAGGCATTGAAGAGTTTGACAAACAGAAAAATGAAGACGCAGAATTAAATGAAGACAAAAGAATTGCTGAATCAAATAAATATCCAAATGTTAAAATGATGATAACATCTATTAATGTGAGAAATTTTAAATGAAAAAAATAATTCTAAAATTAGCAAAAATATTTGAGAACAAAGGGAATCATGACAAGTTTGATTATCTAATCAAACTTGCAGAAGAAGGCAATCTTGATGATTTTGATAAATTTCAAAGAGCGTTTGGGAATTGGAAAACTCACCAACAAATGAATGATGCAGCAGGTCAAGAATTGCCAGAAGATTTAACCGGAGATATAAATCAGGAAAATCCATTAGACCTTTTAGGGGCCATCAAATTATTCAAAGCGACTAATCAGTGGCGAATTCCATTCAAACTTTTTAGAATCGATCCTAGCGGCTTCTGGTATCTACCTGTTAGCTCAACTGCTTTGTCTGAGGTTATGGAACCAGGGCAAGAGATATCTGATAGATCAATGCATGGTGACAATGCACCTGTTTATTGGATAGTAGAAAAAATAGAGGACGACAAAGTTTATGTTAAACCAGTTGGATCAAATCCATTTGCTAAAACTGGAGACGATGGAGAAATTGTTGGTGCTGGTGGAAAAAGAATTGATGAACACGATATTGATGTTTTAAGTGGAGATTATGAAAGAAATAGATTAAATCAAATCAAACAAAAAGTTTTAGAAGGGAATCCAACAATTGATGACATAAGTTATGCATTAATGGGAACATGCCCCCTACATTTTGGTCCAAATGGCGCTCAAGGAGGTTGGTATTCTGCAAAAGATACTCGAAACAATCGTGGAGGAAGGCGTGGAATGTCCCCAGAAGAAGTAATGAGAAAAGATGTTGAAATAATTTCCAATTTAGGAATAAGACTTCCCAAAAAAGCTTTATCGGGTGAAATGGGTGTCTCGGATTGGGAAGAATATGTAAAAGGATATCATTATTATTCAGGATATACAAGCGCAAGTGGAGATAGAAGACCAATAATTGAAACAGAATTTGATGTTGAAGGTGAAGATTCAATGAATTCAGATAGCATAATCAAAAACTCTAAAGATCCAGACGAAAGAATTGCTCTTAGAAATCTTATAAATCTTAGAAATCTTTCTTCCCATTATTTTACTGAATTCTTTCCGCATATACTTGAAGCTATTGAATCTGAAACATTATCTGATCATGCTAAACTTTTAGCTGGAGAATATGCGTTTGATGCTATACATTGGACGGGAAGATGGGAAATGATGATTCCATTAATTGATTTTTCAGCAAAACAACATGGAACTTTTGCCTCTTCTTCATGGCTTGAATTAATTGAGAGAGTTCTTCATCAATTTAATCTTTATAATCCACAAAATAATTCAGAAAAAGATAAACAAAAAGAAAGAAAATTAATAAGTATCTTAACAGAAATAAGAGAAATTATTAATAATGATCTTTTAAAATCATTTGAACAAACAAAAAGTTATTTTGAAATAGGAGAAATGTTGAAATCTTTAAAAACAATTATAAATCTTTCATCTCAACTCAAAAAATATAATTATATTTTTTATGATTTGATTGATCAATCCTTTATAGATATGACAAAAGAAATTATATTAGAAAAATTAGATGAAATAAACGAAGAAAAAGATTGGTATTATAAAGAAATAATTAAAAATCTAGAATTAATCTAATCTTTTTTTAATCATCTCAAAATATTCTTCATTCTTTTCAATTAGAATAAATTCTCTTTGTTCACCGGCTTTAATAACTGCTTCTCCGGTTGTTCCTGACCCTGCAAATGGATCAAGAATAACAGATTTTGGTGGAGATAGTGCTTGAATCCATTTAGAACAAAAATCTAAATCTTTTTGTGTTGGGTGTTTTGTTCTTTCCTTTTTTGGTAAATGATTCTTTGACTTCATTTCCATTACAGAGATTGGTTTTCTAAATCCATCTTTATTTTCGAAAGAATATTCATCTTTTGTTCGAAGCATTTGTTCATGTGAGGCACTCACATGTTTCTTTCTTTTTCTTGAGTATGGTTCTTTGAAATAACCCAGAGGTCTTTCATTGAAAAAAACATCTGAATTCTTTTTTCTGAAGACCAATCCATATTCATGACAATTAACAGGTCTTTTTTTATAACTAGCAGCAAAATAATTAGAATGTTTGATGATTACTTCATAATAAAATTCAAGAGTTTTCCATTCTTGAAGCAATTGAAACCAAAGTTGCCAAGAAGAAAAAAGAAAAATAGAACCATCCTTTTTCAAAACTCTAACAAATTCATTTTCGATATTTTTTAAATCAATTTTCCCTTCCCACTCAACATGTTTAGTGTTCAACACTCCATAGGGAGGGTCTGTAAAAATTAAATCAATAGAATTTGAAGGAATTTCAGAAAAATTTTCTAAACAATCACCAAGAATTATACTATTCATAGATATAATTATACAAATTGGAGGATGAAATGAAAACATTTTTGAGAATAATAGAAGAATTTAGTGAACATGGATCTTTAGTTAGAAACGAATATCTTTTAAGTGCTGGGAAATTTGTTAAAGATGAAATTTTAATTCAAGGATCAATTGTTGAATTAGGATCTTATCGAGGTGGATTGACGATCAAACTTGCAAAGATTGCCAACGAATTAGGAATAGAACCTATTTTCGCAGTAGATCTTTGGAAAGAAACTGAAACAGCACAATCAAAACTTGAAAGAATTTCAGAAGAAATTTATCAATCATTTTTAGATAAATTAGAATCTTTTAATGTTTCAGATGATGTCTTTGTCATCAGGCAAGACACAGCAGAGACAGGAGAAAATTGGGATGAAGGCCCCATCTCTTTTCTTGTAATTGATGCAAACCATAGATATGAAGCTGTTGTTCAAGATATAATTTCGTGGAAAGATCATGTAATCGAGGGCGGCTACATTTTCGTTGATGATTTTGGACCTTGGGATGGGACAAATGGTCCACAAGGGGCTGTTGAAGATAAATTACTCAAAACACAAGAAGCAGAACTAATTGATCAAATTGGATGTTATGCATTGCTGAAAAAATTAAATTAAAATTGAAGAATAATCATTTATCTCTAAACTATAATCATTTTCAATAAAAGATCTATATTCTAATTCTATTATTTTTTCTAGATTTTTTGCAGAAAATAATGCTTTCTCTTTTATCCCAATAGAAGAGATATTCTCAAATTTTCTATTTAAAACTAATTCTTCCTCAAAATCAACTTCTAAAATTTTTAGAATTTCAATTAAATCTTCTTTTAGATTTTCTGTTTTACCTATAAAATTGATTTTTTTAAATCCTTCTGCTCTTGTGTAAAGATCATAAATTCTTGTTAAATATCCTGGTGTGAATTTGATTACATTTTTAATAAATCCATTAAAATCTTCTCGTGCATTGTTCTCTTCAAAACATAAAGTATCTAAATCCCAGGTTGGGTGCCATTGGGCTTTGTCTTCAAAAAGTCTTTGAGAAGATTTTGATTTAAAAGCCCAATAAGATCGATACCATTCAAGTGGATTTCTAACAAAAGTAAATAAAAAAAGATCTTGATGAATATATCTTTCAAAATATTTAGGTGAAAGAGCTAAAAATCCATGTTTTAAACCAAATGATTCTATTGGGATGCTAAGTTCAAGAAAAATACGCCAAACCCAAGTTCCTCCTGTTTTTGGAATAATAGAATTATTTTCTGAAAGAAGAATTGGCATCACGATTTCCTTTTTAAACAAAAGAAACAACTTAAAAATTCTTTATTTTTAATTTTATCCCTAAAAGCATTTGATTCCTCTGCATCTGAATAAAAAGAATCCCGATCTGAAACAAACTGATCCCATTCATTGACTTTACGATATCTATCCCCATCAAGATCGTGGTAGCCAGGATGAATCATAGAAATAAAAACTTTTTTAAATTCTTTCAAAGAATTTAAAATTTCAAGAACTTGATCATCATTCTCTATAAATTGAAGCAACTCAAAAATAAATACAGAATCAAAATCTTTTTTATCTAAATTTTGAATTAATGACTCTAAAATATCAAAAATATAACTATTAAAATCTTTTTTAGGAAGAATATATTTATTTCTTATTTCTTTATTTTTAACCCAAAATGCATAAAGCTGAGGACGAGTTATAATTAGAATTTTTTCTTTTTCACAAACATCTTTAATCTCTCTAATAAATTCATATCTATTTGATTTTACTTCGAATTTTTTTTTAGATTGTGTATCAAATAGATATCTTTGATTTTGATGACTTGATTTCAAAAGCTCAAGTTTTTCTTGATCTGAATTCAACTTTTGAATGTCATCAAAAAGAATTCTAATATCTCTTCCAACAATTCCATTAACTCCAATTGGTGCTATCATTGTTTCTGGATTATTTCGAAGATAAATAAGATATTCATCAGAATTGATTGGGGCAACTGCATTGCAATGTGGGCAAAATTTCCAGTCAAAATTTCTATAACTAAATCTATAATCATTTGTTGGAGGATTAAATTCCAGATCGAAAGTGTTCGGATAATTAACCAAACAGAATTCTTTTTCACAACAATAGGAATTTGGTTCTTCAAGCTCTGGAATTATTGAATTGGGTGATTTATCATGCTCAATTCTAAACATTGCATGACTAATTGTTTGGGATTGAATCCCAGGGAGATGAATCCATCGGCTGTTCATATCTGCATCTTCGTGATGGATCATTGTTGTTGCTGCCTCATCGTTCCCGTTGATTTTTAGCATATTCTCTCGTGTAAACGAAAACATACCAGAAGAGCAACACATAATCTGTCTGAGGTTGTTGAATCGTGGTTTAAACATTTCATAAATTTTATCTGGATGTTGATCCTCAAATTCTTCTATTGGTTTGGTGACATGTGAAAAATCTGTAAAAATTCCCTTTTGATAATTTTGAATAACCCATTCAAGTGTTTTCTTATGGAACCATCTATAAACGCCCATTCTTAAAAACAAATTATTTTTAGCTAACATTAGGGCATTATTATAAACTTCCCAATGAAATCTTCTGCCGATATGTATAGCTTTGCACAATGGCAGATGCTTAACATCTTTTAAATCAAATTTTTCACAAAGATTTTTAACTACTTCTTGGTTTCTTTGGCAATGACCATCAAGAAGTATCCATTCAAAATCTTGAACAGTTTGTTGAGCAAGACATTTAATCATTAACTCAAGTTGTTTAGTCCCAGGAAATACATTTGTAGTTAAAACACTAATCATTTTTCAGCTCTCCTAACATGAAAACATCTTGAAAGAGAGTTTTCAAATTCATCACCCATTGCTTCTCTTAATTCCGAAGACATTTCTGCATTTGTTAAAAATTGTTTGCTTTTTGAAAAGAACTCATCCCACCAAGAGAGGGGTTTTGAAGATGCTGGACTAATTATCAAAAAAGCAAATTTATATTTTTGAAGAACTTCTTTTAAATAAAAAGAAACCATTTCCTCTTCAAACTCATCAATAGAAAAAACAACAAAAACACCACCTGTTGATTTTTTATCCTCTTCAATTGATGCATCAAACTTTTCTTCAATTTTTTCAAGAGCATTAATTAATTCAAATTTATTTGAACTCATTTTTTCTTTTCTTTTCAAAATTTTATTAATAGCATTATATTTATCAACATTGATTTTCTCATTTCTTTCTTCAAGTTTGTATTTTTCATAGAAATATTTTGGGTGCAGTTTTATTTTTTTATTTCTAATTTTTTGTTCAAAAAGTTTGTCAAATTCTTCAAGATAAACATAAGCAGAATTTGACCTAATTTCCGATTGGAATAAAGACAAATCTTCTATTTTAAGTTTTTTCCACCAATCAACAACATCTTTAAAAAAACTTGTCATTCTTCTAATATCTTTTCTTTTAATTGTTGGAATTAAACTACAGGTAAATTGTCTCTGATCAATCCCTAATCCAAAACAAGCCATCCCATTTCCGGCAGCAGGAAGAATTCCGTGAACTCTCCCGCTAATCAAAACATCATGGTCACCAAATAACTGAAAGAATTTTTGATAACATGGAGCAAAATTTGCTGTTTTTCCAGGAAAATATTTCAACCAAAAAAATTTATTATCTTTATTTAAATTATCAATTTCAATTAATGGCATGTCTTCTTTTAATTCTAAATCATCAAAAACATTTCTTTGAAACATTAAATCAACTTTACAACCTTCTTGTTCAAAGAAATTAATTATTTTTTTCATTTCAGAAAAATAAAAATGTATTTCTTCTTCTGAAAAAAGACCATTGTTTCTCAAAGTGAACACATCTAAAATTTCTATTAGAATTTTATTTTTATTTTTTCTTAAATCTTGATCAAGGCAATGAAATCCAAGACATTGATTCATAATAACTCTTTGTGGAACAAATCTAGAGATCAAGCTATAACAATTAGGATCACGACAAATAATTAATTTAAGTTGATCTGATTCAATTATCTGTTGCAATTGTTCACTTTTTGCTTTGAAAATGTGCCATTCATATTTATCCCATTTACATCCTGTCCCGATGCTAAATAATGAAAATGGTATATTTTGTTGAATACATGATTCATAAATAACTATATCTGTTTTATTGAACCAAGCTGGACTTCCAACTCTGATCAATAAATCTGAATTTTCAAGAGCTTCGGAGGTATTCTTGGAGAATTCATTAATTTCATCATCACTCAAATTATCATTTTTACATTTAACCCATTTAAAATCAATATCTAAATCTTTAAAAAGTCTATAAAATCCAGTACAAGCTATTCCATCAGCATTATCCCATCTATAATCCAAATCTTTAATATCTCTTTTTTTATCTAAATAATTATGTATTTTTGGTTTTACTAGAACTATTTTCATTTTTTCCTCTTTCTTATAAAATTTTATGCATATGCATAAAACCTATTCTCAAAACACCATTTGTATTTTTCTTCAACCAGATGAAATAGATTTTTAGAAAAATAATTCTCTGGGGCATCATGAATAGAAGTATTAACACTTTTTAACTTTACATCTATATTTAATCCTTTGCTAGATAAAAAAGATGATAAATCATCATTAATACTTTCTAATTTTAGAATTGTAAGATTTTTAGGAGTTTGACCATCAATCGTCAATAACTCCCCAAAAGACCTATCATGAATATCCTTGCTTTTACACCAATATTCAACGAACTCTTCAAAAGTATGCTCTCTTGCAAATGACATTGATAATCTATTGGGGCTTACGTTACTTGCCTGATTATAGAAAAAATATAAAGAAACAATATGTGAATATGGATTTCGAATATTAGATATTATATCATAATTATCTAGACAGATTCCTAATTTGTTAATATATTCTATCGGTTCTTGTAAAGACTCATGTTCTGTTTTATTGTTATAATAGACAAAATTTGGAAATAAGTCTTTTAAAAAATATTTGGTTGAAGTACCTCCTGTTTTTTTTATATGTAAAAATGCTATTTTAGGATCTGGAAAGATAATCATTTTTCCCTTTCATGATGTTTTAATGCTGGTTTCATTAAATTAAATTCTGGCCAGAGGAATTTGCCCCCGAAGATTACTTTTGGCTTTTTAATTTGTGAAGCAAGTGAGCAGGCATCGCTAACAAATCGTTGATTTAGATCTGACATAAAATTCTTTTTCACATAGATTTTGATGTCATTCCCGGTTAGACCTTTTTGGATAGCTTGATAGGCTGATCTGGTTGCTGATGATTGGATCGTCATTAGATTGAACAATTTATCTTTTGAAATTTGGTCAAACCAAGCGATAGCAGGGATCGTGGTTCTCATAGTTAAAGAATTCTTTAAATAAAAGATTGATCCCTTATTTGAATAAGTTTTTCTAAGTTTTTCTAAATTCTCGGCCAACGGTTGATGCCTCCTTAAAAAGAATCTAATTTCTTTTTAACTGCATTCAAATCATCATCATAAAAAATTGGGAAAAAAGTTTTTTCAATATTTTCTGGATTAATTGGTCCAAGATATGGGAATAATTTGTCAGATCTAGTCCCACCTTGACATCTGAAAATTTCAAGACAAGGTGTTTTTAAAACATCAGAAATCATTCCGAAACCAGATTCATAGGTAATAACAAAATCAATTGATCTAATTAATTCAATTAAATCAAGAAAATTATGATCAATTAGAAGTTCACATTTTATGCCTTTTGCTTTCATAGAATTAAAAACATCAGAAGTTAGATCATTGTCATAGCTTGCACCGACAACAAAAATTTTTAGATCTTCAAATTCCTTCCAATTTTGAATTAACAAAGTAAGATCTAACCAGAAATTTGGATCTGGGTGAACGTTGCAATTGAGATTGTTCCTATAACTTGAACAATAGAGTAAAAGATTTTGTTTGTTTTCTGAAATTTTTCTTTTAGCCCATTCTTTTGATTGATCGTTTGTTTTTAACTTGATGTCATAACAACATGGGAATTTTGGCATAAATTCTTCAATGTGTTTATTATTTTCAAGAAAAGAATTGATGTGAAGAACAGGAATTCCATTGAATAAAACATTTTTGGGTGGATTGAAAATATCATCGATATTTTTTAAGATATATTTTTTGTGATTAAACCCAGGAAGATATTCAAAAGATTTAATACCTTCCAAGGCCCCAAGAATCTGATGAGATCTTTGTGGCCAAGAATCTGTTGTTTTTATATTTATCTCAAAACCTTGATTTATTAAATGAATTGTCTTGAAATGGGTATAAATGATATCTCCAAGGCCATTTAGATAAAAAAGATCTATTTCATTCTTTTTTTCAAGATGAGAAGGTTTTATTTCTTTTATTTCTCCTGTTATGGCAATGGGTGTCTTTCCTTTAATTCTAATTCTCATTTCAACCTCTCTAAAATTTTTTCAAAAACCTGTTCAACTGAAATTTCATTCATACAAATGTGGTTACTAAGTGGGCATCCCCAATTCCAACTTCCTCCATGTGAAAACTCACAGGGTTGAATTTCACATCTCGGTTTAGAAAAGATATAGTCAACACATTCTTTTTCTTCATGTCTCCAATATTTTCCTGTCGGTCCAGTTAATGCAATTGCAGGTTCGTTAAGCAAAGCTGCGGCATGAATTAAAGACCCTTCAACATCAACATGAATTTGTGCTTCTTGAATTAACCTACAACTTTCAAGGAAGTTATTTTTATCAAGAAAATTTTCAATTTCACCATTCATTGCTATCTCATTTTTTCCACCTATTTGAATTATACGAATTCCAAGTTCTTTTTTAATTTTTTTTGCTAATTCTTGCCATTTTTCATATGGCCAAAATTTTGTTGTCCAAGTCCCATGTCCAACAAATCCCCATTGGTGAAATGTGACAAACTTTTGATTTTTTAATTCTTGAAAAACTTTTGAATTTTCAAATTCTTTGAATGCTCTTGAATTTTCAATTGATTCTTTTGCATCATCAAAGTTTGAATCTAAACAATGAATATGGTTGAAACCATCTATGGCTTGGATTGCCCCATTCCCCCAAACTTTTCCACCTGCGGCTTTTTCTGGGTTCACCTCCCAATAATCTCCAAAAAAGTTTTTTTGATTTGTTGCAGAATTTTTTAATTGATTAAAATAATCTGTGTGTTTGATCTTTTTCCAATTAATAACAGAAAATGTTGATGGTCGCAAACAATAAAAAATATCAAAAACATTTAAGCAACTTCTTTGAATTTGATAAATTTCACGATAAGTTGATTGTCGATGAATACAAAAATCTTGATGTTTAAAAACTTCAGAGAATGTCCCCTGTGGTGTTAAAAATTCAATTGTTGATTCTGGAAATTTTCTTTTAATTGCTTTCAAAACAGCATAAGAAAAAAAAGCATCTCCGAATCCACCATCTCTCCATGCGCCAATGTTCAATCGTGTGTGGCGAGATTTTTTAACCTCCTTTATTTGTTTGGTTTGATCAAGGGGGTTTAAACCTGCATTCGAAATTGTCATTCTCATCAGTTAAACCTTTCAAAAATCAATCACCTTTGTTGAATCAAAACCATCTAAAATTTCTTGAAGATATTTCTCAACCAATGCCATCGGAACCTTCAAAACGCAAAGATCTTCACATCCTCTCTCAAAACAAGGGCAACAAGGTTTGTTTGCAAACAAAACAATGATTTTCTCATAAAACATCGCAAGGTTTTCTGGACGTGTCGGACCAAAAACTGCAAGAATCGGTTTCCCCAAAGCACCAGCCAAGTGCATCAATCCTGTATCAACTGTCAAAACAGCATCAGAATGAAAGACAAGAGAAATTAATTGTTCAAGTGCAGGAGTGTTTCCAGACCAATTTGAGACATTTGGTGCCTCCTCAATTTCAACAGGATGACGACCGACGATGATGAAATTGATATCTTGAAATTTTTCAAAAACACAAGAAAAAAGATTTGTTGGTATACTTCTAGGGGAAGTTGATTTAAAACTTTCAGTTGAGACAAGGACTGTTCTGCCTGAAAGTTTTAAATCTTCAAGTGCTAAATCTCTAATTTGAGGAAGACATTCAAGTTTTGGTCTTTTTTGTTCAAGGGTCAAGCAGGTTGGATCGATGTCGCACATTGCAAAAAAACTATCAATTTTTGTCACAATCCCCTGTCTCCCATTGTTGTGAATCTTGTTCAAAAGAAAAATCTTTGAGAAATCATGGACAGGAAAATTATCGTGTTCTTCAAACCCAATCGGAGGGATAGCACAATCAAGGACGGGTTTGTATTCGGGGAGGGTAGCGACAACGGGTTTGAACCCTTGCTCAAAAAAATAGCGTGCAACTGGTTCAAGCATAATTAAATCGCCAAGCCGATAATGTCTTTGAAGAAGAATCTTTTCATCATTTTTAATTGAAATAACTCTTTCTTTCTTTTGATCGGATTTGTGGTTGGGGTTTTTCCCGCTAATTCTAATTCTCATCATTTCGACCTTTCAATTTTGTTCTTCTCACAAAAAACAGAAAAACCTTCCCAAATCAAACAAGCCGCTAAAAGCCACTGGTGGCTCTGTGCGGCTTGTTTGATTTGTCGCTGGTCTCTGGGTAGTGGTTTCGTCTATCTATTGTCCTGGGGCATCCTGTGGCTTTTCGGCTTCGTTGCCATCGGAAGTCACCTCGGTTTCGTCACCGTTCAAGATTCTTTCATGGGACTTGAACCCACGACATGCCGTTTTTCTACGAGCGCTACTACCAACCGTCACAGTGTAACACACACCCGACACTCTATCAAACTGAAAGGAATTAGTGCTTTAAAATAAGTTGATAAATTGAGTCATACCAAGCTAAACAAGTATCTGTCCCAAAACTATTCCAGAAAAGATATGCTAAATCTCTTCTGCTTTCAAAAGTTTGAGGAGTTGATATCAATTTTTCATCAAAATCAACAAATCGAACTGCATTTTGTAAAATATCAAAATCATCAAATTTAAAATCTTTGTTTAAAACAACAGGACATCCAGAGGCAAGAAACAATCCTACTTCAATCGGGAAACTGTTAGACCAATTAAAAGGACAAAGACCCAAATCAACCTCAAAGTTCAAAGAGGAATAATCTAATGAATAGAATTTGAATTCTGAATTCAAATTTTTAATTTGTTCAACAACTCTTTTCTCTTCAAAAAATTCTATATCATCCACATAATTAAAATAACCAATTCTGTTGGTCACAGAACTATCATATTTTGGAGCTTCAAATTTCTCTCGTTCACCAAAATAACAAATGGGAATTTTGTGAACCTTTTTAAAATTTTTTGATTTGAAGATTTTTTCAGCTTCATTTGAATAAACAAAAATATCTATATCTTTCAAAAAAGAAAAAACTTTTTGAAAGATGTTTTCTTCATTTGATTGATTTCTATTTGTTGGAGAAGATGAAAAGGCTGAATAATTATAATTTGAAATAATAACTTTTTTATTTGTTAATAAAGATCTTTTGATTAAAACCAGAAACGGTTCACAAGCATCAAGTGGTGGGACGCCGTGGATATGAATGATATCAAAATCTGGGATTTTTTCATCTAGATAATAATGAACAGGAGGACAAAGTAAACTTTTAATACCCATAAAATTCTCAAGATTTATCATATTTTTCATATGTAAATCAAAAGAAGAAAACATCATTTGAAAACTTGGAATGTGAGCAATTTTCATAATTCACCTAAAATACTTTATAATTAAGTTCCATGCGTTGGTATGAAAAGTTTTTATGTTCAACTTGAAAACCATTTTCTGTAAAAGTTCCTGGAATCTTCATTTTTATTTCTGGAAGATCAGCACGAACCAAAACAATCGTCATTTGACCAACTTCCTCTTGTGATAAAGAAGAAGCAAATGAAATAAACATTTTTCCATCTTCCTCAATCCAAAAATCATATTCTTTTGGTGATTTAAATTTTTGTTCTTCTCCAAGAAAAATTATTGGTTCAACAATAGAAACTAAAGAACATTGAGGTGTGCCAATGACATTAGCCCAATCACCAGTTGTTCTATTCAAATTTCCAACAGAAAACATGCTTCTCTCATCAACGCCAAATTCTTCACTAATATCAGAATAAAAAACTCCAAAATCAAGAGGATGATTAAACCGATCTTCACCCCCAAAAGGCATCTTCCCAATAGACTCTTCACCATTCCCCCGAATTAAAGCAAAAATGTCACCAAAAATTGATTCATTCGGAGAAACAAGAAGATATAAATCATATCCCTCATTGAACTGAAAGTTCTTGTCTATAGATAAATTAAAATTCAATTTAACAGAATCAAAAGTGTTAAAACCATAACCACAAGAATTAATAAAAGACCAGCTATTTTTATTGATAACTCTACAAAAAGAATCTGAATAACTAACATCAAACTTATTATTTTCAGATTCTGTTGTCACTCTCCTATCAGCAAAAAGAATTGCATCACTAAAGGCTGAAATTGGAGAACTATAAAACTTGTCTAATCCAAAAATCATAAAAGATTCATTATCTGATTTTTGAACTAATCTAAAAATATTCAAATCAAAATCATTAAACCAAAAAGGGTTTCTTGTGTAACTCTTGCAAAAAGAAACATTTCCGTATTGTGGTTTAAATCCAAGATTCACCTCAAAATGATCTGAAGAACCAGTCCCTTCAACAATTATTTTACCAAAAGCCTCAACATTTGATGGCCCTTTCTCAAATCTTCTATTCGCCATTTTTCAAATCCTTTCATTTTATTCTTGTGCAAAGATGCTATATGATTTAATTGGCATCCCATAATTAATTCCATCAAATGGAATGATCTCACAATACCAAGTAACATTCCCAGCATTACTCTCTAATTTTGGCATAGACCATTTCCCATTTGTCGGAAGCAATGATTTACTACTATCATAACTTGGTGTCGAATTTCCATTTAAATACCAAGTTACAATAGAATTATTCAAAATAATCTCATCATCTTCTTCTGGATCATAGATATTAAATTTTATAAACAAGACATCTGTACTTGTTGCTGGAATGGAATAATATGTGTAAAGTTCTGTTGAATATCTAAGATCTAATCTTTTAACCGCAGAAAAATTTGTTGGATCAGTTGGATAGAAAGTGTTTAAAGAAGATGTGTCTTCAGTCACAATTTCTAACCCATAAATAACAGGTGGTGTATTCACAAATTTAACTATTTGCTTATTATACACCTTCCCAACAACTATTTCATTAGAAGTATACACCAATCCATCAGCATTTTGAGTTTTTGGTTTGACGCTAACTTTCCAAGTATCTCCATCAGTCCAAACACCAGAAGCGGAAGGAGAATAATCTTCGATCTCATCTGAGATTTTCTTAACAACAAAATCTCTATAACTCTCTACTTCTGAAAAGACACTTTCATTTTTTCTCTTTCTATACCATCTAATCTCAGAATCAGATTCCTCTAAATCTTCTTCGTGTGAGAAAGAATATTTGACATAAGGAATTCCATGCCTTGTCATAATCTTTTGATTGTTAATTGTTGAATTGTTAAAATATTCTGTCTCAATTCCATAATAATCAGAAGTCACTAACTCAACATCATCTGAAACAACAGGTGGTGTTGAATTTGTCAGAATATCTAAATCTGAATTTTCTATTGATGTTGTTGAATACATAAATGAGAAATTGTTAAGAACAACTAGGACATCTGAATAATTAACTATCTCTAACATTATTCTATAATTATCTGAAGAAAATATCGCAATTTTAATATCTTCTGTATCTAGAATATAATCATCAAAAATAATTAAACCATCTTCTGGGATTAAAATAAATCCAGAAAAGATTGGGATTGAATTACGATAAACAATTGTTGTTGCATCATGTGGCCAAGCACCATTAATTGCTTGGAATGTTGTATTATTTAATTTGATTGTTATCTCACCCTTTTTAGTCGAAGACGCCGCAGCAGTAGAGATTTGAAGACTAACAACAGAACCATCTGAAACAGCAGAGAGGAATTCTACAATCCCAGCAGTCCCATCTGTTCTATATGGTGTCGTTTCTATGTTAATTAATTGATTGTCAACAAACACAGAAACATCATCATCTGTGTTACTCCAAGTTATCCTCTCATCTGCTCCACCACCTTCAGGGAAAGCAGCAAACAAAAAAGCATTGCCGATATCTGTCATCTCATAAGTCATAGATGATTCTGGAACAAAATAAATAGAACTTTCACGAATATTAAAAACATCTTTTTTATTAACAATAGTTTTATTATAAAGATTTCTATCTAAAGTATCACCTCGTGCTACATAAAAATTAACAACAGACAATTCAGAGAATGAGAAGTTATGTGTTAACAGATATTCAAGTATCTTTCCATTACTATCAAGAGTTTCTGTGAAATAGTATTGTCTACTTGGTGAAACAATCCCATAACTAATTGCTCCAATAATTGGGCTGGGATAATTAGTGTCTTCTATTCCTTCATAACTATAATTATCATAGTAGTAATCACTAAAATATTCTGGATCGCCAGAAACTGTATCGCCCTGTGTTAATGTGATGCGATACTCAATCATTGTAACAAATCGCTTCAATAAGTATTCTTGATTAACTGGAATTTCTAACCAATCACTCCAGATGTTAAAATCTTTAGTTGTTCTAATTTCAAATTTAACAGAACTTGTTGAAGGTACAATAGCTGGACATTTTATCCATTGAACAAAATTAATTTCTCCATCAAAATCAATTTCATCTTCATAAAGACCATTCCAAATATAAAATTCACCATTAAGAATTTCATCAAATGCATCATCCCATTTATCTAAATTATTTAAAATATTAAAATAACTTCCTGATGTCTCTTCACAAGCAGCAATCATTTCAGTTTGGTTGTTGCAGTCGCCAAGTCCGAACATAAACAATGGACTATTCCCTGTCTCTTGGAACCCAGAAACTGTTAATGCTAAATCTCTCCAGCTTGAACCATCATCAACAGAATCAAATCCATCAGTTGCAACAAAAATAGATTTAGCATATGAATAAATAAAATCATTAATAACATAATCTCTGAGATTGACAAATTCATCTAAAAGAAGAGTTGATGCATTTCCATCATATCTACTATCAATTGCTTGAAGTTCTGCTGTGTTCAACCTCTTCATAGCATCCATGTAGTAAATTGCAAAGTCGTAATCATCATCTCTGATTAAAGCATCTTTAACTCCTTCATAAAAAGCATTCCCAGCAGCTAATGAAGAACCAGACCAAACCTCTGAATCAGTCCCGCTAGAAATAATCTGCCTTATTGCTGCTTCAATTGTCGAAATATCTCTGGTTAATCCATCAGTCAAAGTATGTCTAAGTCGTGTGTCAAAATGCCAAAGATCAACATAGCTCCATCTTGATCTTGCTAGTAATTTTTCCATCAAATCCAACAACTTCTCAATTCTTAAATCATCATCATAACTTCCATAAATATCATTCAATGGAGCTAGGCTGTCTTGCCAAACCATTGAACCAGTGGCATCTACAACAAATGAGAAAACAAATCTCAAATCTAAAACGAGATTGTTTAAAGTTGTTACTGCTATGTTGTTAGCTTTTGTTTTGTCATAATCAACTGAATATTCAGAAATTTTATAATTTGTTTCAGCATCGTAATGAATTATGAAAAAGAAATTATGATCTTCATTAAATAATTCAGACCACTCATCTGAATATTCAAATGATTTTCCTTGTTCATAAGTTGAAGAAATTCCCCATGAAACAAAACCACGAGTATCAAAACTATTATTTTCTTCTTCTAAAACAATTGCATAATAATTATTTGTGTTTAAAGTTCGCTCAAGCTCAAAAGTATACCATCTCCCTTCATTAACAAGATCTGCTGTTAATTCAGTTGTGCTAACTTGAAGAGCAGAACCAGTTGGAGCACCATTAACATCTGTCGCAAATAAACTTAAAGTGACAGTCGTCTGATATTCATATGTATATTCTTCTGTTTCATTAAATAAATTCAAATCTTTTCTTCGATTTAGAAAAACACTAATTTTTGTTATATCTTCTGAAATTGGTTTAAATGTTTGAGACAACTTCAAATCATTTGCGAGATAATAATAATTTGAGAAGTTGAATTCACTTGAAACTTGCCAACTTTCTCCCAGGTCATCTGAAAAATAGACACCCTTTGAGGTAAAGGCATAAAGAATTTCATCAGTGTATTCGAAGTTGTAAACTGCGGCTGTGCCATCTGGGAATTTATTTAATGGCATCCATTCATAGCCATTAAGACTCCATACTATTCCTTTGTTTGTTCCAACAAAAATTCTAAAATGTTTCCAAGAATCATAATCATTGCTTGTGTCAGGATCTGAGATACAGATGTGAGAGAAACAAGTATATCCTTCTCCTTTGAGTGGTTCTTTGTACCAAGAAATTCCTGCCTCTGAAGCACCAGCATTTCCAGCGAACATCCAATCTCTGGAAATTTTTATTCCATCGTTGGTTAAAATAAGCATATCAATATTTCCAAATCTGTCGTGGACACTATTCTCATCTAAATCAAAATGTGGCAGTCGTGGATTTAAAAAGAAATCATAAAAAATTAATTGTTCTAAAATATTTTCTTCGCTTCCACTTGAATTAATTTTAACTCTTGGGCCATAGAAATATGGTCTATCTTCACCAACTGAATCTATTCTTAAATCACTAATAAAATCATCTGTTGTTTCAATCCCCTCAAGATTTTCTAATGAATAAAGTCCATTTTCTCCACCTGTTAAAATTTGACTTTGATATCTTAATCCATCAGAAATCTGTTCATAGTTAGCCAAAAATCTTAAATCATATCCATCTGAATTAGCTAAATGATCTGAATTAAAATCTCCAGTCCCATCAACATTTTCTAAATAAAGGACAAAACTCAATCCATCACTCTTCAAAAATGCCTCAAAATATTTTGAGGTTGGTTGAGAGCTATCATTCCCAATGCTTTCTGTTGATTCAGAGGTTGTCCAACCACCATCTGAATAGGAAATTGTTTTGATGTCTCTTGTTAACTCAATGCCACTTGAATTAGAATTTGTTTTAAATGGTTGCCAATTAATTTGTCCAGTTTCTGCTTGAAAAACATTTTGATAAAAAGTAGAACTTTGAGACCAAGTTTCTCCTTCGTCTTCACTGATCCAAATCCCATTGTCTGTTCCAGCCCAAACATTTCCTCTTAATGGTTTAATGAAATAAACTCTTGTGCAATCATCACAAGATGAAACACGATCCCAATATCCACCAGATCTTTTCTTCCAAATTCCTTTGTTTGTTCCAACAATGCTGTTGGTTTGGTTAAACTCTCCTATTTCACCAATAAGTCTGCCACGATAAGAACAATAAACATGGATTGATTCAACAGGGTTATCATTTTCAGATGTCTCAATTCCATCAAATAATGTATCAAATGTATTTAAATCATCTAAATTATCTAAATCAAAATCATGATAATAACTATTGATATGGCCTTCTACAATTGTTGTGTCTGAATTTAAACCCTGTGCAATCAATGTTTCGTCGCCTGTTATTTCTGGGTAAATTTCACGAAGAGTTCCTGTCAACCTCATATGATTTGAGGTGATTAAGCTATGGAAATTGTAAGGAATACCAAAAGATGTATCCATTGAAAGATAATCTTGGATTCCTAAAATTGATTTAATTTCCACAAGTTTAACAACTGTACCGATAGCATATTCTACAGACGAAGATCTTGGTTGAAGAATCCTAAATGATGTAACAGTTCTTGTTGTTGGAGAGATATCTCTAATTTCAACTGAAATTATCTCACCAGAGATGCTAATAAATCTCGTTGTGGTTGGGAATGTTGCTGCATTAATTTGAATTATGTTACTTGTTGCATTTAATGCTTGGCTAAGCCTTGAAGTGTAATCATCATTCTCAACATATCCTTGACCTATTTCTTCATGTGGGGTTGTTCCAACATTGGTAAGATAAGCACCCTTGCTAATTAACGAGAGATTAACAAAATCATCTCTCGTTAATCTTTGATCAAATCTTATCATTCCATTATCTGGAAAAGCAGTCCATTGCACAGACGTTGGTTTATTATTGACGTAAACAAGGATGTCCGCATCTGTTTGTTCCCATGTCCCATTCACCAAGAAATATTCTCTAAAATCTTTTTCAATCATTATTTTGTTATAAATATTTTGACTAGCAAGAAAGGTGACAGATTGATCAACTTGATTGATTGTGTAAAGAGAATCATCAACAATTTCATCATTTAAATAAACATTCGGTTCAACTGCTTTATTCCAAAAATCATAAGTTCTTTGAATAGATGATCCATCTGTACCTTTACTATACCAAATTCCATGCTTGGAACCTATAATCAAATTCGGTGAAATAACAACATTCGGTGTAATTATAGATTTTTCATTATCCGTTGAATCACCAAACGAATCAATTGACAAAGCTGTTGCACTTGCTGGATTTTGATTTGATGGGAAACTATTATTTTGAGATAAATATCGTTCAAATTCAGTTGAAACAATTGAATCATTTGTTTTTGTAATTAAAATTCTATAACTTAATGTATCAATCCAAAAAATTTTTGTCTCTATTTCAAAACTTCCAGTCCCAGAACCAGTTTTTGCGGTTGTGTTTGTTGCTGTTAATGAAACACCATTTGCAAATTGAAAAATAACATTTGTTGAACTTGTTTGCCAATCGAAGTCGATGTATTTATCACTTTGTTCTTCTTCATAACTTTTTCCAGAAAGAGGACCTGTTCTGCCAATCCCTGCTTCTTTTTGTGGTGGCCCATACCCATATTGGTCAATTCCACTTACGATTGAAAATGAATATGGATTATTTGCAAATTCACCAAATTTTGTTTTATTCCAAGATGTTAATTCCCATCCAAAATATTTGCTATAATCTTCATCGCTCTTCTCAAGAATTGCTTGTGCTCCAACAGCAGAGTCTACATAAATCTGAAAACTTAAATCTGAATAACTAACACCACTCTCAACTTCAACATGGAAGCTGATCAAAGAAGTTGAATTATATCCTGAAACATTAATCAAGAATGAAAGATCTTCATTTTCTTCTCCTGCACCTTTCAATCTTTCAAGACCATACCAAATATTTTCATCTGTTCCAGTCATTAAAAATCTATAACTTTCACCAATCGCTGTAAAAAAATCTCCATCAAAATCATCAATATCAGCAATTTTATATGGCCTTGAAATTGTTTTTGTGAGAGGATGATTCCAACCACGACCATTTGAACCCTCTTGCGTTGTTTCATAGTATTCCGCACTATGGGTTGTGTAAATAGCATCATCTGTTAAAAAGATAACATTGTTCAACATCCCAAATTGCTCATCAAATGGAAGATTTGATTTATCATCTTCATGAACATGTTCTTGGTTAATTAAATAAATCTTCTTCGGTGAAATTGCGACTGGAGAACCAGATTCATATGGAGATTTCAAGACATGGCTAACATAAAGTCCAGAGTTTGTTGCAATAAAAACAGTTTCTGGATAAGCAAGTTTATATGTTGATGAAGTTTCCGAAAAACTTTCTGTTGCTAATTGTTTGATGTCATAAACAATTTTTTCATCATAGACACTATTTTTAGACCAGGGGATTGAAGTCAAAGGGAGTGGTTCATCGAGTTTTCCGCTCCAAAGACCACGAACTGAATTCTCACCTGTTGAATAACCAGCTACATAGAACTGTCTCCAATAACTATCTATTGTTGATTCAGGTGTCTCATAGTAAAATTTTCCAGTTCTTACAGAAAAGGCAGTTGCAATAAAATTCGTGTATGGCAGTCTTAATTCATTCCATGTGATCAAGTTGTCATTTGAATATAAAACTTTTCCTGTATTCAAAAGAACATATGTTTCAAAATATCTATTGAATCCCCCAGAAGATCCTAAAACAAGATTATCAATTGCCGCAACGACAATCCCTTCATCTTCTGAAAGATTTTCAATCTTTTCAAAAAATTGAAAGTTTTCAGTTAAATAATTACCATTTCTTGCCCCAACAAGATATTTGTCGTTGCCACCGATACTTTCTTTTAAAGTGTTGGTGGAAGAGACAAATGAATAATATTCTGAATCGGTCACATCCGTGCTGTTTGAATCTCCAACAGGAACACCAAGACTAGAATCTGCGTTAATAACTCTCCCGACAAAAATAATTTCATCGTCATATTGAATTTGAGCATTTGGATCTTGAATTGTGTACTTTAAATAATCTTGAGTTCTCATATTAGAATATGGCTCTAAAGATGCTATTTCTTTAATTCTTTGATTCCCATAATGGTTTGGTGCTTTTATAAATCTTTTCGGAATTGTCCCATATCTAATGCTTTCAGCATTCAAAAAACTTATTCTATTTTTTGAAAGAGATCCAGAAACCTGTGTTTGAGTTGGATTTATGTGTAAAACAATTTCAAGTTTATCATCTGATTTGATATTGTTTTTTAATTCAATATATCCATAAGAATTAATTCTTAAAGATAGTTTGTAATCATTTGGATTTAATGTTTCACCATTTAAAAGAACTTCTGCTTTGTAGTAATCTTGTTGAGCAAGGATGTCCTTGATGTCTCTGTTTGCACCCAAGGCTTGATTACTTTCAAAGATGCCAGGGATTTGATAGCTTAATGATTCGACTGAACCGTCTTCGTTGACTGTGAATGTTTCATCGCCAGTGTAATAAGTTATTGTTTTATCAAAAGAAAAATCATTTGTCTGAATTTCTTGTTCAAAAGAATTTTGTGGTTGAATTAGGGGGGTAATTAAATCTTGACCATCATCTTCAAATTTTGTTAATGTTAACCTATTAGCTAATTGATAAAGAGCAGAACCATCAGAATCAGATTCCTCTGATCTATAAATGTTATAAGAAGTAGCCCCGGAAACTTTTTCCCATTTAATTACAGCTTGTTCTTCTGTGCCTATATCAATAAAACTTTTATCACCAATTAAACTTTCTTTTTCTTCTCCATTTTCAAAAATAACAAAACTTATAGCATAATACCATCTTCCGGTGGTTAAAGAACCGCCAGTTGAGATAGTCTCAATTGAAAGAATTTCAGGTCCATAATCTAATGATTGTTTCAATTCAATTGGATCAAAAATATAGATAGGGCTTTTGATTGTTGATTCTCTTTCGATGATTTCTTCAAAACCTTTAGTGCTCAAAACTATTTTTGGAGAAGAAACGCCATCATGGACATGTTTTAAGAACAAGTCTTTGATTTCTTGAACAGCTAGACCTTTTAATTGATATAATTCAATTCTTCTATCTTCTTCAACTGAAATAGCAGAAATATATTGTTGTTTAGTTGTTGAATTGTAAATAACCGTAACAGTAGCTAAATAAACAGCAATATTATCTTCATCATAACTAGAATCTTCGTTGATTAAAATCTGTGCTTTGTGTTTTAGTGGTTCTGGAAGCGCATCAGTTGGGACAGACCAGACATAATAAGTATGGTTTGAAGCATCTTGTGGGAAAGCATAGTAGCAATCAGAAGTTGTAAAACCTGCCCAAACACCGACAATTCCATCACCTTCTGTTGTTTTTATAATCATTTTATAATTTAGATTATTTAGACTATTTTTAGTTGTATTTGAGAGATTATCAATTTCAGATTGTGTGATTGGTGATAATCCTTTTGAAATAATTAAATCTTCATTTGTTTCACTATATTCTCCATCTATCCATGAAACCACATCCCATCCATCAACAATACCTTGCCCAATATACTGATAAATGCCAAGAAGCTCATTGTCAACTATTTCCATATTTAATTGATCAATATATGAGTTCCAGACTTCACTATTTTTAAGCCAGTGAAATTTATAGACTAATGTTTCACCCATGATTCCCCTTTAATTATTCTATCATATTAACAGAATTGGTTCCGCTATCAAAAGTCAATCCCCATTCATGAACAATTGCAACCTCATCAGGTGTGGAAACCAACATAATACCAACTCTAAATTCAGTATCTTGATTATTCATTTCAAATCTTTTATTTGGTTCAATTATTTGGTAGTCTTGCCAAGATGTAGAATCTGTTTCTGTCGTTATTCCAAATTCTATTTTACCACCATTGGGGATTGATCCATTATAAGTTAATAGACCTCTTCTGATTTTTACATTTGAGTAATCTTCTATTCCTTGACTGTCTGCTAATGCTGAAAGATCAAAAATATTAGAATAAAAATAAGAAGCATTTGTTGTTATGTACCGAAGAATAATAGAATAAACTTGCGGTGTTGTGTTTTCAACAGATGTTTTTAAAATAATTCTAAATTGAATCCATTTACCCTTTAATGTGGAAATATCAACAAAATCAGAAACATATCCAGAGGAATTATATTCATATTCATAGCTATAATCATATTGATCGTAGTATTCATCACCAGAAGCATTTTCTTCTGTTGCAAAAAGAATCCAATCTGTTAATTCTAAATCAGAAAGTGTATCTGCTGTTCGAACATAAAGATCAAAAGTGTTTCCATTGTTCAACCAACAAAGATATTGAATTTTATCCCATTTAGAAAGTGTCTCTGCATAAAATGGTTCAGAAACATAAGTCCCAGATTCATAAAGGTTTTTTTCAGGTGAAACAATTTTTAATGGTGAAGCTAATTCACTTTCATACACATCCAAAAGCTCACCCTCTTCATCAATTTCTAATAACGATTTCTCATAAAGGAGATTTAAATAAATATCATCATATTTTGTATCACTTTCATTCCCAAGTGTATCTTTTGATTTTAAGTAAATTCTTTTAGTCCCAGAAGTTATAACAGATCCAATAAATTTATAAACTTTTGATGTTCCAGTTAAATCTGCTCTAGACGAAATCAAAACAGTTGCATTATACTCATTTATTTGATCGATTAAATTCATTTGAGATGGACCGCTCATTGTGATCATAGCACTTTGATTATAAACATAAATTCTTCCATTATCTGTCCCGAACCACAATTGAGAATCGCTTGTTGAAGGGGCTCTAACACCACCTGTATTAGTCCCAATATCTGTAAAATCCAAAAGATTTGTGTCGCTATTTAAATAACTATCTTCTGTAATCCCTGATTTTAATCTTCGAAGAAATAATTCACTTTGATCGTTTCTAATAGTCCTATAAATATTAAAACTTTTTGCATCTACCACTCTTGACCAAGATAATTTAACAGATCCGTTGCCATCTGAAAATATATCGACATCTGCAACAGGACCGATTAAACTTTCCACATCGTCATAATTAATATAAGAAATTGCATATAAATAATTCCCACCATAAAGAGACCCAGAAGCATTTACATCTTCATAAATATCTGCAATTGGAGGACCTATTTTAACAAAATCTAATGAGCTTGTGATGTTATCAGCAGAAACATTTTGAAAAATATCCCATGAAGAATCTTGAAGTTTATAAACAGTCCCTCTATCACCATAAAAATATGGATCACCATCAGCAGTGTAAACTATTGACCCTTTCCAGGTCGTTAACTTCGTGTTTATCTGAGATGAATAAGTTGTCCCATCATGTTTGAAAATTCTACCAGATGGTCCTGTTCCAATGTAAAGATAGATTCCATCAACAGAAAGCGTTTCAATGCTTTGATCTGAAAATATTTTGATACTTTCAATTTCATTAGTAGTTGGGTCATAAATATAAAGTCTAAAATAATCAGTTCCAAAATAAATTTTGTCGTCAAAAGAGGCGATACTTAAAACGCCTTCATACAAAGTCTCATCGCCTGAAAAGGTTAAAGTTAACAATGGTGTGGTTGACCAACTTAATCCATTTGATGATCTATAAATATTCCCAGAATTAGAACCAGCATAAATATAATCACCATCAAAAAATAGAGTATTTATTTTCTCACCAAGATCTGCAACTAAATTGAATGATGTTGAATCTTCATTTGAAGCAAGACTTAGATAATAAATCTCTCCTTCATCAGTTGCAAAGAGAATCGCCGTATCAATTTTTACTTGTGCTGTAATTATTTTTCCAGAATCCCAAAGAAGTTCCCAATTCAAAGTTTCTTCAATTAATTCCCAATCAATATAAACAACACCATCGGTAGTCGTTATCCACCCGTTAGCATCTGCATCTGTTCTTGTCGCAGCATCTCTAAAATCTGAATATCCACTTATTTTATATGCTTCTGTCCCTGCTCCTTGATCAACATTCGAAAGGGCTAATTCAACACTTGGACTATTTGTTTCATAATCACCACGATGATAGATTCTAATTGCATAAGTCGGTTGGGCAGTATCCCATTCAAAAGAATATTCTTTCCTTTCACCAGGAATCGAAGTATCGCTTTTTAAAATTTGCCATTTCCCACCGTCCCAAGCTTCTACTGTATAGCTTTTTCTAACATCAGATTCTGTAACCCATTTTATCTTTTTTAAATAAAGAGCTTGATCAAAATTTCCACCAAAATCATGAAGAATAAATCTAACTCCATCTTTTCCTATTGTTGTGTATGTTGTTAAATCACCATCCATGACCTCTGTGGCCTCACCTATAACTTCGTTAATCGGAGAACATTTAACAATCAAACCTCCTGTGTAATTATCTGCTGCGATAAAAGGAGACATCAAGGTATCAAAGTTCCCATCTTGTGATCCTGTAGCCGAGTTGTTCAAAGCCCACACAAAATCATCAAGTGTTGTATCAGTTGATTCATTTAGATTGAGATAAGTAAATGAAGCACTTAATTTACTAGATTGATAGTTTAAATAATATTCAATTGAAAATTGATCTCCGACATTTGGCTCTGTTGTTGATGAGCCAGATGTTAAATAAATAGAATCATAAATATTAAGAATATCTTGTGTTAATACAACTCGAACAGCATCCCAAGTTGATGTGCTTGTATATTTGTGTCCGAATAATATTTCGACCCCTAGAAAATCTTCTTTTGCCATTCTTGTTCTCCATTAACTTTCGACACTATCTTCTGTTCTCTCAACATATGCCTCAAATGAAAGAATTTTAATTCCACCTGCGTTCTCGTTTGGTTTGATAACTATTTCTGTTTCTGGTGATTTAGTATCTTTTATAATTTCATCAAAAGCATGTGTTATTCTTCTATTGTAAATATTTCCAGATGAAGAAAGTTCAGATTTTGTTGTGGATGATGCTTCAGCAATTAAATCTAATTTTGTATGATTTATAACATCTGATGAAATTTCAGTCCCTGAATAAAGAATGTTATCCCAAACAACTGTTGAAAATACCTGAACCACCTCTTCTTCGTAAATCCCATCAATTGAAGAATCTGAAGAGCCCCATTCAACAGCATCTTCAGAAGAAAGTATATAACTTTTTGGATTTAGGTCTAGAACAGAATCTGTTGTCTTTTCAACAGAAAGTGGATTAACTATTGCAATTAGAGAATCTCTAAGAATTTTTAGCGATTTAACTTCTTTTCCACCAGCAAAAACATTCATTAAATTCCAATTTATTATTTGTTCTTCTTTTGGTGTCAAAGCCCCTCCGGTATAAACCTTAAAACTTTGCCAATCAAAATCACTATCATCTTGTTCTTGATAAATCTTTCCAAATGTTATTTGTTTATCATTTGTTGTATTTTCAAGCCAAGCATTTTTGTGAATGATCGGTGTGTTATTCCCATTCAAATAAACATCAACATCATCATCAACAACACTTATTCGATAAGTATTTAAATCAGATGTTGAGAAAACAGTTTGAGTCTTCTCACGAATTATTATATATTCAATTTCAAATTCAGAATCTATTGTCGGTTCAACTAAAATGCGAAGAGTGTCAAGACTCCCAATCCACCCAGGAGAAATGTCAAAAGTCTTCCAGATGTTGTTGTTCGGGACAGAGAACATATATGTTTTCTCTTTGATTAAAGCATTTGTTGAAACTTTCTTCCACTGCAAATAGAATTTAGCGGAATCTAACGAGAAGTTGCTTGCTCTAATTTTCATTAAAACTCTTGTATCTTCATCTGCTGTGATCCCCAATGAAGTCATTTCAAAGTATGGATATTGACCATCATCTAGTGTGTCAACTTTTAATTTAATGCCATCTGTTTCAGAAGTGTCAGTTAATAAATTATAAAAATCAACATTAGCTGTCCCACCAGAGAAAATTCCAGTAAAAGCATCGTTGTCAACTTTGACTCCAGTTTCTACAGACCCACTTGTTGCAGTAAAAGATTTATTCCCATTTTTAAGAACCAACTCATCATCTCCAATAGATAATTCTAATTGGTAATCACCATCAAAAACTCTAACACCTTGAGTTCCATTCCCTGAATTCCATCTTGAAACAAACTCAAATGACCAACCTGTTGAATTGTTTAAATTATTCATAAGATCAGAATTGTTAATAGAATTTTGAGTAAATTGAATATATTTCCCACGATCTCCTAAAATATTTAACAAATAATTAGAGTTTTCAAGAGAGGTTGAGACAAAAGCAGACAAACCCGGATTTGTTCTACCAGGAGATTCGTAATATTCCCATGGATAAACTTCTTTAAGAAAATCTTCACTAATCTCAGTTATATGTTCCCATTCACTTTCGGTCGGTTGATCGACTGTTGTTGCTTCATAAACAAAAACTGTTGCAGCATCCGTTCCAGCAAAAAGTCTATTCCCAAAAGATTTTAATGAATAAACTCTTGTCCCAGAAAGTGCTGATGAAATTTCTGAAAGTTTAAACATTTCAACCGTTTCGGTGATTGATAAATCACTTTCATCTAATTCTCTTTGATAACTAAAAATAATACTATTTTCACCAGTCCCAATGAACAAACTTTCATTGTAACCTTCAATTGAAAGGACATTTGTTTGATCACTAAAATTAGTTGTAAAAGATCCAACTGTTTCAGAAAAAGTATTTATTTCAGAAATTGATTTCCAGCTATAATCGTCGATAGCGTTATTTCCACCATACCTCCAAACTCTTGCTTGTTTCCAAGAGCCGACATACAAGAACGGTCTTGTCTCATGTGCGAATTGATAAGTATTCATAGCGCCAACCGGGAGTGTTGTTGAACCTCCGTCGGTTGTTGTTAGAGTGAAGCTTAATCTCATTTTTATGCCGTTGTAAACATAAATGTTCCCACTTTCGAAACCTATGTACAAATTTTCACCATAATTTTTCATTGAGGTGCAAAGGCGTTCACCTTCTGACGAAAATTCATAAATCATTGAGGTAACAGAACCGTTGAAACGATAAAGTCTACAGACTTCCTCACGAGTATCCATTGTTACAACATCTGTTGAAACCAATGGAGTAACAAAGATAATTAAATTATTATTTTCATTTCTTGTGTAATCAACATCTTCTGTTTGTGCAATAGAATTAACTTTAACAGTTAGTTCTTCATTAGAATTAATTGTTTGATTGACGCTGCTGCTGTTCTTAAATCTAAAAGCAGAAAGTGCAGCGTAGCTACCGAAATCAAGTGTTTCTCCGGTTAATCCAGTTCTTGTTTTGATCGCAGTTGTTGCAAAATATAGACTTTCTTTACCAAAAATCTTGAATTTATCTAAAGCTGTTGAAATTTCTGTTGTTTGATCTCTTAATGCATGAACAATTATAGATTGATCTGCATTATCTGCAAAATCTCTAAATTGAACAACAATTGTTTTCAATCCATCATCAAGACCAAGATCTTGAACAAAGTTAGGAGTGTAAGGCATCCAGCTTGACCAAACAAGTTGTCCAGCGCCATCTGATTCAAAGTCTAAATTGTATCTAAAATCTTTGATATCACTAACTTCATCATAAGCATAGATTGAAACATCAGCGTTTCTTTCGCTGGTAATCTCGGATTCGTTTGGATCTGTTTCAAGTGTAGCGTCGCCTTCAATTCTAACTCTAGTTGTGCTTGGTGGTTCTGTGTCAAGCAAGAATCCATAATCAAGATCTACTAAAATCTTTTCACTTTGAGAAATATTCCCTGTGAAATCTTCAATTTGAACAAAAATTTCTTTTGAGCCAAGGAAATTGCCAGTGTAATTCCAGACAAATGAAATTTCCCCATCTGCGTCATTGTCAACCCACTTGTTCCATTTGCTAAATTTTTGAAGACCAAAATCATCTTCATACCCAACTCTAAATCTTCTAATCCCAGAACCAGTTGTCCCAGAAATACTATCTTGTGCTTTAATGATTAAAATCTTTTTCCTAGAGATTCCGACACTTGTTTCGTCTACTTCTATTTCAGGTGGACTTGATGAACTTAATTCAAATGGTGCAACAACATCAACTTCATAAAGATCTGAAAGGTCAGAAATCTCTGATTGAAGTCGTTGATTGTCATAAGTAGAAGATTGAAGAGCATAAATTTCTGAATGAACCTCATTTCTTATGTTGTAATAACAATTCTTAAAAATCTTAAACCAAATATTTGATCCTTGATCAACCCATTCAGATCCAGCAACACTCCAAAGAAGACTTGTGTCGTCCGAAAGATGTCTTAATGTAGAATAAACACTTGAACTTGAAGCATAAACTTGGGCTGTTGAAAGGCTTGCTTTATCTGTTGAATAAGAATAAGTATCGACATAATCATCATAAATTGATGATGTGTAAGCATTAGAAATTTCTGGATGAGACAAAACTAACCAATATTTTGTATCTTTTGAAAGAGTGACATAATTTTCAAAAACAAAATGAAGATATTCGCTATCATTCACTTCGTCAGAGTAAGCTATTCCAAGAATTTCATACCCATTGGAATCTGTATCAAAAATTCTGATGTCTGTGTTAGGTCTATCTCCTGTCTCTTGTGAGGTTGAGTTGATGGGAATGTTCTTCCCTGTCCCGACATCAGGTTCATCTGAACTATCCTCAACAATGATTAATCTCCATTTTGAAAAATTACTATTTATAACTTTTTTCAAATCAATTAGTTTGATATCAACTGTCGAGGAAGATTCTAAATCATCTGATTCAAACGGCAGGGCATCATCTGATGGAACAACAAAAGATTGAGCAAGATGTGGGTATTCTCCTGTTAATTGAATTAAATTAGAATAATTCTCATATTGCCCACAAACAAATTGATTTCCATAAATCAAATCATCATCCTGAAGAGCACCATCCTGTTTGATGAAATAACTAACAGTTTCTGGCCTCAACGGTACAAGATTTGAGGTATCAGCAGATGAAATTTTAACAGTCCCAATTTTAGTTTTAAAAATTCCGGTGTCATATTTCTCACGCACACCAACATGTGGATAAAGATATTCGAAAATATCATCCACATTCATTGTTTCACAATAAACTTTTATAATCTCTCTTTTAGCTGTGCCAACACCTTGATAAACAACCATCACATCGAAGTTTCCAGAAGAGGTTATTGCAGAAAAAGTTCCATCGGCTGCATTGAAAGCATTGGAAACTGTGCTACTTGAAACTCTAGATGTTTCGACTGTGATCTTTCCACTAGAAAGAAGATCAACCATCAACCCTGTGTCGTTTTCTTCCCAATCGTGGGCACTAACTCCATCCCATCCCGAGTTATAAGCGACAAAAATTTTGCCTTCATTAGAGATAAAAACTTGCATAAACTTTCTATTTGTAGCAGTTATCGGAGAAGCCGTTGTCCTTGAAAAATTCCCAGATAAACTTGCAAATGGTAACATGATGTTATATGTTTCTGCTGTCGTGTCCTGGGCTATTTTTTGACCTTTGTTTCCAACATATCCATCAACAAAATATTTATTCCCTGTGTTCTCAAAACCACCAAAGCAAAATGCGGTTGAAACTAATTTCTGATCATAATATCCAGCAAATTTATTTCCAGAAACATTTCCTTTAGCATCATGTCGAGAAAGTTTCCAATAGTTTTCTGTTGGTTCATAAACATCAGATTCTTCTAATGGATTATAAATAATTTCTTCTTGTTCACCGGAGTTGTAACAACGATAAGTAGGTTTGAAGTTTGACAATCCTATGTAAACCTGAAGATTTCCAGCAATTGCTTGGTCATTAAGAGCATAATCAAACGAGAATGTTTGATCAGCGCTTTGGATACTGTCAACATTTAGCGGATCGCTTTCTCTTAAACCAGATGGTTCTGATGAACTTGAGTTGGTGATCCAATTTTTATTTGCGGACCAAGGCGTGAGACCTTCATAGAACTGCCATTCAGAGCAAATCCAATGAGATTGGCTAAAAGCTCGTGCATTGACCAAAAGATTAATCTCTTGGTTGTCACCAATCCCTGCTGTGCTTAATGGATTCGAGCCAGAATATGATCTTCTATCACCATATGGCGGAGCTTTATCGTTCCCAACTAATCCAGAACTTGAGGTTATCTCTGTTAATCTTTGAGGTTGCCCTGCTGACCTTAAAACATCAGCGGCGTTGCAAACCACGACACCGAAACATTTTACATTTTCTGTGTCTTCGACAACTTGATCACAATAATTTATTTCACTTCTACCTAGAGAATAGGACCCTTGTGCAGCAAGCACGAATTTTTTACAATTTGATCCATCTGTCGCAATCACATAGCTGAATTCATCTTGTGCGTAGTAATCAGTGTCCGAAGCATGAACTGATGTGTCCGACAGATCTGGATAATCGACCAATCTTGTTGTTTCGTCCACTCCATTCAACTCATCATAAAGTTCTAATGTTTCACCTACGGTTGTCACAATGTCGCCGATCACCGGCTCTAATTTTAGATTAGACAAAGAGAATGTTGAATGATTTCTATCTATATTTTTGACTCTTGAACCGACACAAATGTAAAATCCTCTGTTTGTTGTTGGAAGAATTTGTTTTTCAAGAAAATCATTAATAACTATTGCTTCAACAACCCCATGAGAATTTCCAGGGTCACATGTGATAACTATTTTTAAGTGTGATTCTCCATCATTTTTTTCATTATCTAAAATTATTTTTATTTTTCCTTTTAGATTTCCAATCTCATCTTCCCACCAATCTATATCATCTCCAAGTGTTTCTTTGATTGTTTTTCTAATATCATAAATGATCCTATAAGCTTCTTCGTTACTTTCATCATCATCTCTGTTTTTGTAAATAATTATATCATCAGTTGTTGAAATAGAAATTCTGATGAAATCAGATGGATTCCTAATTCCTGTGTAATAATTTCTAGAGATATCAACCATTGAAGAAACTATTTGTTGTGATGAAATAAAAACATAAAATTCAGATTCATCAAAATCTTTGATTTGTGAAAGATCAAATTCTGTTTCAACAATTACAGATTGATCATTTGTCGGAGTTTCATAAACAATATCTTGTCCAACCCATCCTTCAATCCCGTCGGAAACAAAATCTGGTTGACCGCCACCGTTGTTAAACACGGGGGTGCTACTGAAAATGCTTGATTGAATTAAAACATGTGATTGTGTTGAATCTTCTCCTGTCAAGAACTCAACAGCATCAGTTGAATATTCTGCTGCTAGAACATGGTAAGGAGAAAGCAAAGAATCTGTATATCTATTGTTTAGAATTGTTTTCCATTTTGATTTCTTATTGATCAAATTAGGAACAGAAGAAAAAATCCAACTATCTGCAACAAGATCAGAGGATGCAATGTCGGCAGGTGGGATTGTTGAGATATCAGAAAGCAAAGATCTATCACCAAAAATAATCTCGTCTAAATCTAATTGATTCAAACTCTCATCATCTGTTGTTCCCGTGACATTGTAAGCATTTCTATGTCTTAACCCAACAGTTGCAGTTCTGTTAATCCCAGGCATTGCCGGGACTTCAAGAGAAGCAAGTCTGATGTTTCGGCTATCTTGATCATCGTGCCAGTAAACAGAAACTTGAGCATTTTTCTTGTTGTTAAAACTTGAAAACACTATCTCATCACTATCATTATTTAAAATTTCAAATTTAATTGGTTTATCTTCGTCAGCAACGAAGATTGATTTAACCTCATTGATCCTCAATCCATTTTGTGACCAATAAGTATTTGTAAATCCACCGTCTTTTGATGAAGCAATCAGCAATTGTCTGAAACCAAGCATTGGATTTATTTTATCAGAGGTTGCGATAGCTATTTTATCACTCGAAGAACTTTCATTTTGAAGAGCAATAACTAAAATATAATTTTCACCTGGATTTAAGCTAACTCCGACTCCTGTTGTTGTCGTTAAATCAACGGTTGTTTCACTTCCTCTGACTGCAATTTTTGTTCCAGAGAAGATTGTTTCAATTGTGTCAACATTGTTCCATTCATCCGATCTTGAGAAATCAAGATTAATTGGTTGCCCAGAGGAATCACATTTAGCTAAAAATGCAGAGATTATCAAAGCATCGACACCATTCCCTGTTCTTATATTTTTAAGATAAAGTCTTATTTTATAAGCCCCTGTTGAATTTGCTGGTGTTGCATCCCACATCAGCCCTTGTGTTGGAGAAAAGGTTTGAGCAATAATTTGTTGTTCAGAATCGTCAGCATCTGTTAAAAAGAAATAATCTTCAAAGAAAACATTTGGGTTATTTCTTTCTTCATAAAAAAGTTCAATTATTCCAGAGTCTGGGAATTCACTTAATTCAAACAAAGATTTATAACAATCACTAGAAACAAAATCTGGTTTTGCAATTGTTAAGAAATTTGAGTTACTAATTCCGACACTAACGAAATCTTTATTAGTGGTTGAGCCTAAAATTGAGTCTATTCTTGCTGGCACGCTGTCAATATCTGTTGCGAAGATATAATCTGTTAACGCTCCCGCCCCTGCGACACTCATTTGAAAAGATAAAAATGAAGATGAATAGCTGCTATCGACGGCTATTTCGAAATCTAATTGCCCGCTTGTATTTGAGCCATTGACTGGAAGTTCGAAGCTGATTTCTCCGCTTGATCCCATTGCGGAGTAGCAATCTTGGAAGTTTTTGACAACAAAGAAAATTTCTCTTTCGTTTCCGATAGTGAATTCAACATCGGTCCCACTTGAGGCAACCCAGGGGCTACCTGAAACCGGAGAATTTGTGGTAGGCCAATTGCTGACAAAGACAGTTTTCCAGAACCCTCCTTCTGGAATGTTTTCGTCTGCTATTCCACCAGCGGTTTGTGCGTGAAATGATTCTTCTGTGATCATAAACACGACATCATAAACACCATCGGCGAGTTCAACATCAATTGCATCATCGGTTTCTTTTTCAAACCAAAGTCTAACTGTTTCAGAGCCAGCGGAATCATAACTATCTGTGGTTCTGGTGATCGTCTTTAGTCTTGGTGCATCATCTGTTCCGCCACTTGTTTGTGTTTCTTTCCAAGTGACATGATAGCTCTTTTCACATGAGGCATCAATCCATCCGTTTGTTGATCCATCTTCGTCTGTGACAAAATAATTGTAATAAAAGTATCCAGCGACCCAATCTTTATCACCTGCTGGCAAAGCTCCATATTCTGTATCATCAGTTGCGTTATCAACAACTTGTTCATTTTGATAATCCCACCAACGACCTCTGGTCCCGATCCATTCGTTTTGTGTTTTGTCCCCGGCCGAATCCCACAAACCGCTTGCTGCTTGTCCTGGTTTTCCCATTAATTTCAATTGATAGCAGAAGTTGGGTTTTAATCCTGTTGCATTTAACTCTGCCTCGAATTTTGAAGTTAGAGGATTCTTTTTGTATCTCATTTGAACAGATGAATTTGCATAATCGAAAGAAGATTGGAAAGAAGCTGAATATTCAGTCCCGCCGACATCAAGCCAACGATCCTCCGCAGAAGGCCATTGGTCATCAAATTCGAGCAAGGTGATTGTCTCCCAATCTTCTGTGTCAACAAAGCTGAAATCGAATTTAGTTGAGAGATAGGCATTTTGGTTTTCGATGTTGTTATAAATTGAAAGTTCTGCGCCTTTGAACAAGGTAGTTGATGGGTCTGAAGTTGAAAGTCGAAGTCGAGAGGGGGTTGTTTGGAGCGAATTTGTTGCAGTCGAAGCATTTGTTTTGATTGAAAAAACGGGTTCATCTAATGAAACTTTTTCATCTGCATCAGGCCATAGTGTTTCTTCTAAACTAGAGCCGTCGTCGAACTCTTCTTCTATTTCGTTGTCCCCGATTTTAACTAAATCTACTGAATAACTCTCAACGTTGGCGATCAATCCCTGTGATTTTTGATATGTCCAAAATATTTTCTGGCCAACAAAATCATCTGGTGTTGAATTTAGTGGGGTTGGTTTTCCTGGTGTTGAAGGAGGGCTTTTTGAAAGAATGATTGTATCAGAAATCCCTTTTGCGGAAGAATCTGCGGTTGGGTAAACAGTTGAGTCATCAAGGATAAATCTTAGATAAACTGTTTTTGTTCCGTCGCTCAAGCTTAATGGCCATCCACGGATAAACATCAATTGACTGGATGCGTTCAAAGCTATTTCATCAGAGGTTAAATCAAGGTCTTCATTTGTCGGTTGAACGCCGGGGGCTCCATAGCCCAAAATGAAGATGGTGCCATCTGATTGCTGATCAAGTTCATACCAGCGATTGACAGAATAGCCGAAGTCTATGTAGGAACTAAAGCTAGAATCGTTAGAGACTCTGACGGCATAAATTGTTGGTGAAACAATTGCTAGTCCAGTGACAGAGTCAAAAACTTCTGCTTTGAATGTAAGATTCACAAGACCAGAACTTCGTAGAGTTCTGTTATAGACATATCTATTCCCATAATTTATGAAGTTTGAACTAAAATTTGTTGTAGATGTCTGGCTTGGATAAGTCAATCTAACGGCAGTTGCCATTTTTCCCTCCGCACATTGAATTGTGACGTTTTGTTTTTCAAAATGTAATTATTGTATTAATTATTTTTTGAGCAACTTAATCGCCTAGTCGTCTAAATAAAAAGAAAATTTCTCAATCACAGGAATAACTTCTGTTGGGACATTAGTTTTCCATTCATCATCACCATTGATTATAGAGTTTCGTATTTCGGTAGCTGAAATACCTTTAATTTCATTTGGAACTTCTACTTCGTTGATTGAATATCCTACATTTCTCCCAATGTTTATACTAGAAATATCTGGAATCTCAACAACCTCAACATCATTTCTAAATTTTGCATGGACGAGTTGTTGAACGACATAGAATGGGAAGGGGTTGCTTTTATCTCTAGGTGTCTTTCTGACGCCTACAACGACCCTCTCACCCGTTTCAATAGCTTTTTCGATGATAGAGGCATGGCCATTGTGAAAAGGCTGCCAGCGGCCAACGTAGAGCGCCGAAGGTCTATTCCTAATTTGTTGAATTTGATCCCAAATTCTTTCTGCTTCTTCATCAACATTTCTCGGCCAAGGTGAATAAATCACATAATCAAGAGCGGTGTCTGGTTTATCAAATGGGGCATCATAACCGGCAAGGTTTGCGACGCCTCGATTTCCTGTTTTTGCAAAAAGTTCTGCATCTTTCCAGATGCCTTTTTGGTCAAGTTTTGCACAGGTTTTTGCTGGTGTGTCAACAAAAACAAGTGAAAATCTTTCTTTGCTGACGATTTCTCGGCAAGCGGCACGAACTTCTTCAAGCGGAGAAATAACAGGGACAATAGCAAAAATCCCATGCTTGTTGAGGTAATGGCAGATCAAAGCGACTCTTCGGAGGTGGTCATTGACAGATTTGGAGTCAAACCCTGTTGGTGCCCATTTTCTAATTGCGTCTCCATCAAGAACTTCAACTTTTTCATTTGATTTCAGAATTTCTTTTTCAACAGCAGCCGCAAGGGTTGATTTCCCTGATTGACACATTCCAGTCATCCAAATTGTATGCATTTTTAACTCCAATTAAAATCTATTTATTAATAATAACCATTGAATTACAAATTTTTATTTGTTCTGTAGATATTTTTTTATTAATAATAAATTCATCAACAGCTATATCAACACCTGAATTTCTATAAAATTTAGCTAATGATAAATTATAATCATGAATAGCTATATATCCATTATTTTCTAATTTTTCCCAATAATTATGCAGATCATTAAAACATGTTTCATAACTATGTCCACCATCAACAAAAATTAATTTAGCTATAGGGCATTGATTATAAATATTTATATCTCTAGAATCTCCATTTAATTTATTTACTTTTATTCCAACTAATGAATATAAAAGATCAGAGCATTCATCTAAATCTTTCCATCCGGGAAAAATATCCTCAATTCCAATAAATTTATTATTAAAATCATACGGCATAAGATTTTCTTTTTTAACACATGTATCTATAGAATAAATATTATGTTTACCAGATAAAAATATGGTTGAAAAACCAACAAACCTACCTACTTCTATAACATTATCATTATCATTTAAATTTCTAGATAATTCAAATAAACATTGATTTTCTTCTTTTGAAGATAAATGAGTTATATATTCCCATTTATCCCAAAGTTTTTCAAACTCATCATTTTTTTCTATATTATATTTTTCCCATTTTTTTATATTATTTAATATATTACTTTTTCTTTCTGGTGTAACAGCAAGCCTTAATTTTTCTTCTAATGATCTTTGAAACATTTCATCCTCCAATACAAATTATAAAATTATACAATTCTTTGGTAAATAAGAATTTTTTTCAATAATTAAATTAAACTCATCATAATAATTTATTTTAATCCAATCTAAAAAATTTAAAATCTTATCATCTTTTTTATATCTATCTATTGATTCTTTATATTTACAATAAGGATATAAAGAATTCAAATCAATTCTATCTATATCTGCCCCAATTATATTAATTATTTTTGTATATATTTTTATAAAATTTTCTTTATCTATTATTTTTTCACTAATAATTCCAAAAACATTATTATCAAATATATCTTTTTTATTAAACCAATCGTTTATAATATAATTTCTTAATATTTTAAATAATTCTTCTTCTGAATCTCCTCCCCAAAAAAACCAGGGTTGATTTATAAGTGAGGACATAGCATCTAGTGGATTTCTTATAAATAGGAATAATTTGCTATTTGGAAAAATATTTTTCAAAAGATCTAATTCATGATAATACGAAATCCCCTTGTCTCCAGCAAATCTTGCAGCATATTTATGTTTTACTAAAATGTCAAATATTTTAACTATATCACTGGTTTTAAATTGTTTATTTTTATAGTTAGCATATGTAAATTGTTTATTAAAAAATCTTCTTTGAGATAATATTTTATAAAAAGCAATTGGTATTTGTCCTTCTTTATCGCAATAAATATATGGATGATTATTTAAAATATTAGAAAAAATTGTGCTACCAACTCTCGGGTACGGCATTAATCCAAAAAAATATTTTGAAGTATCTATTTCAAGACTATCATTTAAAGGTAAAGAACCAAATTCCATAGTAGAATAAAATGAGTTACTTTCCATTTTATCTTTAAAATTATTTTGCTCATTTTTTAAGTTATCAGACATTAATTAATCTCCATTCTTATTTAATGATAAATTAAATTTTTCAAAATCTATATTTTCTTCTATTAAATATGTTTTAGGATAATTTATTGATAAACCATTAAAATTTGATGAAAAAACATTATTATAAGATGTCCCTATTTTAGTTAAATGACCAAAATCTATTATTTTTGGGATACCATTAACCATTGGAGTATGATAAGATCCTAAATCACAATGTGCATATCCTTTTTCATGTAACCAATTTAATGCTTTTGTTATTATTTTAATATTTTTATCTGTTTTTTTAAATTTTTCCAAATTCAACCATTTGCTTATAATATAAAATTCACCACTTAAAAGACCATTTGTTTCAAATATTTCATCCCCGCATAAAAAATTTTCATTATTTTGTTCTTTTAACCATAATAATTCATTTTTTTTCTTATTTTGTAATTTTATATGATAAAAATTATTATCTTTATCAATAGCTTTCCAAGTGGCCCCACATGCAGTAGCTCTTCCAATACCATTTGATAATGCTTGCTCATCTAATTTATCCCAAGGTAAAAAATATAAATCTTTTAAATATCGACTTGCAGATATTATATTTCTACCATTTACTGTATTAGCTATAATTTTAACATTTCCAAATCCATTTTTCCATAATAATTCCCTAATAATATCAAAGGAATAAATATAATAATTTGAATCTTTATTGTCAAAATATTCTGGTACAAAATTAAAATTACATTCTATATAAATTCTTTTTTTAGTTAAAGAACATACTTTATTTATTATTTCTTCTATATTTTTATTCCAATTAAGAACAGAAAATAATAATGTTATATCAAATTTTTTATTAATAGAAAAATCTAAAATTCCCAAATAATATAAATCTATATTACTATCTGGGATACATCTATTTATACATTGCTTAGTTAATTCTATACTTTTTTCACTATAATCTATTGCTGATACTTCTAATCCTAATTTAGAAAAATGTATTGGAAACCAACCATCAGCACAACCTATATCCAATAATGTTTTAGCATCAGAAATATCTATTAGACTAGCACGATATTCAGCATCATCTCTATAATATTTTATAGAAAAATCAAATTTATTATATGTTTCCATTAATTAATCTCCATAATATAATATATTACCATTTTTAATATCCCAATGTCTCGTCTTAATATCCCAATCATTTAATAAAATTAAATTATTTTTATTCAAAATTCTTCCAAATTCAATATCTGGATATGGATATTTATTTATATCATCTAAAACATTACAATATAAAGGAAAATATTTAGACCAGCATATACTTCTCCATAAAGCCAAACCGAATCCACAACATCCTATTTTAGATAATCCTTTTTTATTTTTTTCATATTTTATATCTTTTAGTATTATTTCTTCATCTAAATCATATGATAATAATATATCATTATTATATCTAGAAATAATTGTAGCAGTTACGACACCAATGCTGTAACTCATTGATTTTATAAATTTTGGAATTATATCAGTAGATGTGCATTCTTGATCATCTTCTATTGTTAAAACAAAATCACAATTTTTAGGAATATGTTGTTTAGCTAGATTATATAAATAAACAATATGTTCACCAAATTTATGTTTTAAAATAGATCTATGTTTTGAATTATTGGCAAAATCAGAATTTGACATATCATTTGAAACTTTTTTATTACAATTAATAATATTAACAGAATTCCAATCTAATTTATTTAAATATTCATTTAACTTTTGTGTAAATTCTAAATTACATGAATTATTTATAAAAATTCCATGTAATTTATTTTTATTCCATCCTAATTTATATAAATTACTAATAACATTTTCTAAACACCATTCTCTTCCAGAAAATAACATAACAACAGCTATATGAGAATTATTAAAAATTAAATAATTATTATTTCTATTATGAATATTAATCATAGAATCTTTATGTTGTCTATAATTCCAAAAATTACCATCAATATATTTGAATTCCCATCCAAAATTATATATTTTTAGGAATAGACTCCAATCTTGAAGTGCTGGGATGTCACTATCCCAACCATTGACACAATCAATTGCCATTTTTCTTATTAAACAGCATGTATCTATATAATTTTGTTTTCTTATATATCCTTCTTCTGGTTCTTTTTTAACATAATCATATTGTCCAATAATATTATCATTATTATCAATAGTATTAGGAGTAGAATAAACTATAGCAATATTTCCAGAAATATATTTTAAATGATTTTCTAGAAAATGATTTTCTAGAAAATTATCCGCATCTATATTAACTATAAATTTAGTTTCAACCATATTTGTAGCATATTGCCTAGATCTTCCCACTGAAGCAAAATTTACTTTATAATATTCAACATTATATTTTTCACAAATATCTTTAGCGTTATCATTGTCAGAAGCATCATCTATAACAATAATTCTATCAAATTTTTTTGTTTGATTAACAACAGAATATAAACATTTATCAAGATAATTATCATAATTATGATTTGTTATTATAGCTGTAGTATTTGATTTATTATTATCTAAAATATAATCAAATTTTTTTAAATATTTTTTTACTATTTCTATATCATCTTTTATTATAAAATTGTTATCTTTAGATTTAATTAATACAAAATCACCATCCATTTTATATGAAATAATTTTATTTTCTTCTATTAATTCTATAAATTTTATTAAATTTATTTCTTTTATCATTTTTTTATCTTTCTTATAAAATTTGTCCATGTGTATTATGTTTACATAAAACATTGGCATCTAATAAAATTTTATATCCTATTTCTCTGAGCATTCTACAAACATTTGCATCCCATCCTAATGGTTCCACAGATCTATCTAATAAATTAAATCCACCTATTTTATTAATAGCATATCTAGGATATAATGTACAACCACCACCAACAAATCCTACCTCTATTACTCCATATAATTCATCCATATTAGGTATATCTTGCCATGCATCAAGTGCTCTTGCAGCACAAGCTTTTCCTCTTATTTCTGGTGTTTCATAAAGACCACCAACAGCACCTATGTCTGTTAGATCAGCAATTGATTTATGGAGATCATATATAGCTGTTAATGGAGGAAGAACATCATCTTCAAGAGTAAAAATAAAATCTTCTACAACCCTTGGAATAACTTCAAGATATAATTTAGAAACCAATCTATGTATTCCATACCAACCCGGTTGACATATATCAGAAACTTTAGAGTAAGAAAATGATTCAAATCTTGAAAGATCAATATTCTCTAATAACCATTTATGAGTGTTTTTATCATTAGTATTATCAACAATATATAAAGAACAAAAATTTGGCAATATAGCATTATTAATCCATTCAACCCATAATTTTTGAACATTTTTTCTATTTGGAGCCAAACAAGTTACTATTCCAAAACTTCTACACTTAAAAAATACATCAAAAATTTCTTTTTTACTTATAATAGATCTTCTACCCCTTTCGTGTTCTCTCATTAAAACAGAGGGTGCAGAAGAATGTTTACCGCACCAACCTTTTGAAGATAATTTTAATGAAACAATCCAATCATCACAATTTTCTATTAATAAATATCCTCCTATAGATCTTAATGCGTCAATTCTCCAACATGCAGATGTATCTAAAAAATTATTTTCTCTTAAAAGATCATAATTCCATTCTGGAACAATTCTTAATTTAGTAGGATTTAAATTAGAATCTGTATATTGTATATCACTATAAATAAAAGCGACTTTAGAATTAGAATTTTTTATATCTCTTCTATAGGAATCAATAAATCCTTCAGGCATATAATTGTCAGTATCCCATCCAACCTGCCATGAGGTTTTACATTTGTTTAAAGCTAAATTTCTTGCTGGAATAGGTGTTCCCCATTTTCCAGTAATTATTTCCCAATCTTTCTTTTCTTTTAACCAATCAGGAATATTTATATCATCTAAACAAACTATCTTCTGATCTGGATTATTTTTATCAATTGATAAAATAGTTTCCTCAAGCCAATCAGAATAAGCTTCATGACAAGTTAATGTAACAGCAATAGTATTTCCATTCTCAAACACAAATTTATCATAAATACTTAATATTTTAGATTCTCTATCATAATTAATATTTATTTCTTTTAAATATTTTTCTGCTATATCTAAGTTATTTTTTATAACTAAAAGTTCATCTGATTTTATTTCAATTGAATCTTTTAAAATTTTAAAAGATTCAATTTTATTTTCTTCTATTAATTCAATTAATTCAATTAAATTTATTTCTCTTATCATTTAACTTTCCTATCTTAAAAGATAATCTGGGTCTCTCAAATAACTAAATTCAGCAACAATCATAAAAGAACTTGGTGAGGTTGATGTTTCACAAATCAAATAATCTGTTGTTTCAAGAAAAAGTTTGTCAATCAATTCAAAATTGTCTGTTTGAGTTCCAGCAGAAATAATTGATCCAGAAGAGGTCGAAATTGAAACAACCGTTGAATTTGATGTGCATCCATAAATCTTGCTAATTAAAAACCCATCAATCCAATCAATTTTTGGAAAATGAAGATAAAAATCTTGTGCAAAATCTTGATCAATATTTGCCTCTGAAACAGAAACTCCTGCTTTAAAAACCTGTGTGATCACTTCTTCACTAATCCAATAACCTTCAACACCTCCATAAGTTGTTGATTCTTCCCATCTCCAAACCAAATCTGTAAAACTCAAATCACGAATTCTATACCCATCAAGTCTTGAATTCCCATAAAACTCATCATCAACTGGAAGATAACCAGATCTGATGCTACCAACTTCTTTTTGAATCCAAGCATAATCTCCAATCCCATTGTCATAATAATAAAGCCAAAGAGCACCGGATCTATCTCTAAGTGTTGTTCCGTTAACTAACCTTGAGGAGTCATCGTTATGACCATATTTATCTCCCCATTCTTTTTCATTAACAAACAAACCCTCTTCGTCGCTAATAATCGTTTGGAAAGAGTCCCCATAAAGGGTCAAAGTTAATCCATCACCAGAATAAACTATTGGGGAACTCGCATCAACCTTGAATTTAAGTGTGTTGGTTGCACTTGCCTCTGAAACAACAGACCCAGAACCAATGATCCTCAAACTTGAATTTTCTGTCGCTGTCCCTGTGCCGGTGTCTCCAACTAAAAGAAATTCAGCAAGAGTTCTTCCAATCCCATCTGTTGTCAAAAATAAACCATGGTTTGTTGAATGGAGTTTAATCCCAAGTTGATCTGCAACAAGCTGAAGTCCAGATTCGTCTGAAATTAAAACACTTACTTCAATTTCATCATTCGAATTTAAATAAGTTCTCATTGGAGAATCTGAAAGAATTTCAAAAGTTTCATCGTTTGAAATGTTCTCTGTTTCACCTTCGTCAGCATCAACATCAAAGTTGAAATCAACTTCTAAAATTCCAGTAGCATAAAGCCCATCGGAGTCTATTGCTAACCCACCACCAGATTTCAACTTCAGAAGAAGTTTTCCACCTGAAATTTGAAGCCCATCATTTGATTTTAAATCAAGAGCAATTTCAAGTTCATTTGACCCAAGATTTTCAGTTGTAACACCTTCGCCACCAAGGACATATAGAACATCTCCAATCCCGATTGTTTGTGAATCAACATCCCCTGAAAGCGTCCAAGTCAAATCGTCCGGCCAATTTTTAAATGTTGTTGAGATTGATGTGAAACTTGAAAAAGAAGGCGTTATATCTAAATCACCTGTTCCAAGTTTAAAAGAGTTATCTGGTGCTGTTGCATCTTCATCAACAGCTATGAATTCAACATCTGTTGGCCCTGCAATCGCTGCGTCTGTTGCAAGTCCAGAAAGGAGAGAAATAACAGCATAAAGATCGCCAGAAGTTGCTCCACCAGTTGTGTTGAATGTAATTCCAGTTGTCAATGTTGTTGAAAAAGCAAAAACCTCATCGTCATCATCAACAATGAGCATAGAAACAGCAGGATAGCTTTGACCACCATCAGTTAAATCTGTTTCATCAACAGCCCCACCTGAATAAATTCCCTCACCACCAAAGACAGTCAATTGAGCCTTGGCATAGCTCGTCCTGGCAAGAATGTTTTGAGACAAATCAGTTGATGAAATATATTCTATTTTTTGAGATGTTAAAAGATTTAATCCTTTTCGTCTAATCCACGGCATTGAGACTCCTCTATAAACATTTTCTCGGCACAATCAACAACTTCCTCTGGATTCGGAAGATATTCATACCAATCTCTAACTAAAAATTCTGCTGTCTGTCCGTAAATTTCGGTCGGTGCAGACGGGATATCATCAAGAGATAATTCCTTAAATAATGCTTTTGATTTATAATTCTTGTCCCCATTTCTCCATGGAAGAATATGGTCTGGGTTTTTGCAACTCGGGATTAGAAGTATTTGATTATCAAAAGCACCAGCTATATGAATTGGTGAAGAATCATTAGAAACCAAAACTTTTGCCTGAGAAATAACAGCAAAAAGTTCGCCCAAACTCAAAAGATTCCTAAGATCAATCATCCCATCTCTAACTTCTACATTCAATGTTCCCCGAGTTTCTTCCTCTTTCCCAATCAAACAAACTTTTAATCCTTTTTCGTGAAGACCGTCAATAATTTTCTGCCACCATTCAACAGGAAAAGTCTTAGATTCCCAATGCCGACCAGCGTGAACAAGAACAACATCTTCCAATGAATCAAAATTAACTATTTCATTAACAGAATCAATATCATCAACTTTTAGATCTAATTGTATCTCTTTATCTTTGTCAGGAAGGGTTCTTCTTAAAACAGCTATTGAAACGAAATCAACTGTGTGACACAGAAGGTTTGAGACATATGTCCACATCGGGGTTTCTGGGCCAGGAAGTGTGACCACATGATAAAATTCGCCATCAAAATCTTTTTTCAATTCACCATGAAGATAAACAGGAGCATTGATGTGTTGAAAAACTCTTGGGAAATGAGTCACAATTCTAACATCATCATTTGGATAAATATATTTCAGAAGATATCTAATTGTTGGTCCTGCATCAATTTGATCACCAAGACCTCCTTGGACATCAATTAAAATATGCCTTTGATATTTAAATTCAGGGGCATCATTTTTCCATTTTTCAAGATCTTTAGCAATCAACCCTGGAAGGATGCTAACATCTGGGACTCCTGCATAGTGAATAGCATAACTATCAAATCTTTCCTCGCCTGTCTTTCCATCCATACAACACATTCGATTGAATTTGTGAGTTATTTCAAATGTTTTAATTTTCATTTTTGCAATCATAATGTTCAGATAACTTTGTTCATAAAAGTTAAAGATTTCTTTTTCTGGTTTTTTAAAAAGATCTTTATGATATCTTGAAACTACCATAACACCAGAGTTAAAATATTGTCCATCCCAATTTGGCAAAGTTGTTTCATATTCTTTGCAAGCTTGATAAATTGTTGTCACCCTTCCATCTGTGAATGGAGCCTCGTTGAACACCCCCAAAGAATCTTCAGGGACAATACCAAAAAGGTCTGGACAATCTTCACGGATGATGATGTCGGTGTCAAAATAGATAATTCTATGATATTTATTTAAGAAATTTTTAATTGCAAATTTTTCCCAATGCGGAGTTGTTTGTGCAATATTTTTTTCAGAAAGAACAATAAAATCAGCCCCAATTTTTTCAGCATAACTCTGAATTGTTGGGTGTGTCAACTCTCCAATTTTCTGATACTTCTCACCCATACAAATAGTAACAATAGCATTTTTATTCATTTCACTCTCCGTTTTCAAATTTCAAAATATAAGCGGTTACTGTGTTGATATCCATTTTCAATAAATTGTTTAATTATAGGTTTCTCGCTCTCGATCACATATTCCGAATCATCAATGACTACAAGACCATTATATTTCATTTTTGATGAAAACCATGTAATTTCTTCTTGAATTGTGTTTTCTTCATGATCACCATCAAGATAGGCAAAACCAATCTCTTTTGGGATTTCTTTGCCTTCAAACCACATCGGGATTGAATCATAAATCTTGATGAAATCTAAACTTCTCATTCTCCAGTGATAATGGAATTGTTTTGTTTCTTGACAAAAATTTGCAAGTTCTTTCATTGCTGTGAGATAGTAACCATCGTTATAATTCATATTTAAAACTTCTTTTCCACGAAGATATGGTTTGTTTCCATATGGGTCAATTGTGAAAAGTGGGCGTTGAATTTTGCTTTCTTGAATTGCGACTGCAAAAAGAAGCGCAGAGCCTCCTGCTCTTGTCCCAACCTCAACAAAAGGAATCCCTGCTGGAATTTTTTTTGCGAATTCAAGAGTCTTTTCAAATAAAAAATCCATATCAGACGAGTGATCCGAAAAGCGTTTTGCTTGTTCTTTATCCATTTTTTCTTCTTTCTTTTGATTAACTAATTAACTAAAATTAACTAAAATTAACTATAACCTATGATCTTGATCGGACTTACTTTATCTGATGTTGATCCATCTCCAAGTTGACCAGATGCGTTATCTCCCCAAACCCAAAGCGATTTATCTACTTTTAATCCAGAACAAAATGCGCTTGCACAATAAAACTGTGAAAATGAATGATTACCTATCACAGAAATTGGGCTAGATTCTGATGTAAACGAGTTGTTCCCAAGTTGACCAGATGTGTTGTCTCCCCAAGCCCAAATTGATCCATCTGATTTTAACCCAGCAGAGAAATTTGACCCAGATGAAATTGATGAAAAAGCATGGTCTCCGACAACTGAAATTGGTGAGCTTTTTGCATCCACTGTTTCATTACCAAGTTGTCCATTTGTATTATCTCCCCATGACCAAATTTCACCTTCCGCTGTCAACAAAATTGAATGTGTATCACTGGCAACAAGTTGTTCGGGAGTATTTTGATTTAAAGCTATGTTTACCAAAACAGGGCTTGATTTTAAAACTGTTGTGCCATCTGCAAGAAATCCATATGTGTTAGAACCCCAAGCCCAAACAGTTCCGTCCTCTTTTCTTGCATAGGTTGAATAAAATCTTATGTTAACATCTATAAATGAATGATCGCCTATAACAGAAACTGGAGAAGACCTATTTATATTTGTTCCATCAGCGAGTTGACCTATGTCATTAAATCCCCAACCCCAAAGTGTTCCGTCATCTTTCAACCCAAATGTACAGATGTCGCCACTAAAAATATCTACAAACGAATGAGCACCAATAACTGAAACAGGTGAAGATCTTGTTATGTTAGTCCCATCTCCGACGGATCCTCCATTTAGACCCCAACACCAAACAGTCCCATTTTCTTTTAATGCTGCAAATCCCCATTGATTATTTGATGTTATTTTAATAAATGAATGAGCACCAACAACAGAGACAGGAGATGAAGTCCCAGATCCAACAGCGACAGAAGGATTTGCTATTTCACCATATTGGTTATATCCCCATTGCCAAAGAGTTCCATCGCCGCTTAATGCACAAAAACCTCCATAACTAAATCCAACAATATCAACAAAAGAATAATCATAATCAAACATTGATGGGAAATAAGAATCTGAAGTTGCAGTATATTCACAATATCCAAGACCCCCGAAAATAACGATTGTACTATCTTCTCTTTTTCTTCCAGCACAACCACTTATTTGATCATAATCTTGATAAGTCACGACCTGAACAGGGCTAGAAACGTCTGGGATGTCAGCATAATTCTTCCCTCTTATTGCATTATTATTTGTTTGTCCCCAAGCCCAAACCATTCCATCTTCTTTTAATCCATAAAAAGTTCCAGATCTTCGATTACTGCCTATTTCAATAAATGAATGTCCACCAATGACTTGAATTGGTGAAGTGTTTGTAGAAAATCCAGATGGAGCACATTGATAATGTGCATTAGATCCCCAAACCCAAATTTCTCCATTTTCTTTCAAGGCTGCAACTGTCTGATAAGCATCTGTCGCTTGGCAGAAAACTAAATCTATAAATGAATGAGCACCCCCGAGAACTGCCACAGGAGAAAGTTTATAACTTGTTGTGCCATCACCAAGCTGACCATAGTTGTTAGAACCCCAAGCCCAAACAGTTCCATCGGCTTTGATTGCATAGCTATCTAAATAACTTGCAATTATTTTTATAAATGAATGATTACCAACAACTGAAACCGGAGAAGATCTTGAAATCATCGTATTATCGCCTAATGGAGTTTGTCCCCAAGCCCAAACACTTCCATCTGCTTTTAATGCTAATGTATGAGTATTTCCAGTAGAAACAGAAATAAATGAATGATTCCCGACAACTGAAACTGGTGAAGATTTAACTGTTGTCGTTCCATCTCCCATTTGCCCATAGTAGTTTCCTTCTAAACTTGGAGTAGAAGAAGTTAAACCCCAAGACCAAGCTGTTCCATTTGCTTTCAATCCAACTCCATGAGTAGATATCCCAGAGACTTGAATAAATGAAAATAGATTTGGATATAATGCTATTGGACTTGTAAGATCAGATCCTCCATCTGCTGTTCTTGTCCCATAATACCAACAAATACCATCTGAATCTAATGAATAAATTCTATAATATCCAGTCTCAAAAGATTCAAATTCTTGAACACTATTGTATCTTGCATCTATGTATGAATATCCAGTCTGATAACCACTAGAGCTAAAAGTAGACCATAAATAAACTTTTCCATTATCTCTTAAAGAACATCCTACCAAACATTTTTGTCCCAATTTTGTGAAGGTTTTATTTGTTTGCCCTATTGCAATTGTTGGACTAGAAACTGCTGTCGGTAAACCCTCTCCAGCCCCAATATAATTCCCAACACCCCACCCCCAAATTTTTCCATTTGTGTCTAATGCCGCAGTAGCATAGTCTCTTGGAACAATTGTTTGAAAACTCTGTGTAATTGAGTGGAAATAACTTCTAACAGCAGGAATAGACACAAAAGAATAAGTTGATTCGAGCATCAAGTGCCCAGCATAATTATATCCCCAATTCCAAACATAGCCGTCAGAATCTAAAAGAGAAATCACATTCTGAGAAACATTCATTTCAACCCAAGATGTATTTGGTGGAGCATAAGCGATTGAGATAGGTGAACTTTTTGAAGCTGTTGTTTCATCGCCAAGTTGACCAGAAGAATTCAATCCCCAAGCCCAAACTGTCCCATCTTCTTTTGAAGCCAGATTGTAGCTTCCACCAGCAGAAATTGAAATAAATGAATGTTCCCCAACAACTGAAATTGGTGAGCTTTGTGCATTAATTGTTTCATCTCCAAGTTCACCAGACGCATTGTCTCCCCAACCCCAAACAGAGCCATCTTCTTTTAATCCAATGATGTGTGTGGTCCCTGCTGCTAAAGAAACAAACGAATGAGCCCCAACAACTGAAATTGGTGAGCTTTTTGAATCTGTTGTTTCATCTCCAAGTTGACCAGAAGCATTATTTCCCCAAGCCCAAACAGTCCCATTGGATTTTAATCCAGCGGCAAAAGTTGCACCAACAGAAAGTTGTGTGAACGAATGTCCACCAACAACTAAAACATAAGAATTTGTATCTGTTGTCGTTTGATTTCCAAGCTCTCCATAAGTATTATCTCCAGATGTGAAAACCCAACCATTTTCATCAATAACAGCATTAAACAAATTTCCACCAATTCCAAATAATTGAACATTCTCAAAAAGAATTAAATCTGGGACTGGATAAATATGAAAATCATCTTCTCCATAACCTAAAACACCATCTGGATCTTTGATGTATCTGATGTTAAGTGTTGCTAAAACTTTCCCATTAGCATACCCAGCAACTATTTCAGACGGATTAGCACCAGTCGCTGTCCCATTTATAGAAAATTTAAGAATTAATCTTGAAGAAATAAATGGAGAATCTTTATAAGATCCAATAATCATAGAACTTTCAGAGGCAATCCCATCCGAAAGGACCCATTGTTTTTCTTCAATATCATCAAATTGATAAGAAAGTGTGGCGACTGTTGAATCTAATGTTATTTGGCCCAACGGATCACTATAAAGTTCAAGTTCAAGTTTTGTTGAAATATCTGAAATATAGATTCCATCATAACTATTCAAAATTTCATAAAAACTTACTGGATCAATTGTTGATGTTACAAATGCTTCTCCACCGACTCCTGGTTGTCCATAAAAAACCCTATCATCAGAGAATTCTATTGCTGGTTCAAGAGTAATTGGCATAACATAATCAGAAACCCAAAAACCGACAAATGTCATGTTTTGTCGAACTGCCCAAGTCCAAATGAAATCATTGTCATCAAAGACTCTAATTGAATAACCTGCTAAAATTGTTCCTCCATAAAATTCTGTTTTATCTGGGAGTTCTGTGCATTCACCAATGCTTAATTGTGTTGCTGTTGAGGCAGATGTCGCAACAAATGAAGCACCTGATTTATCCCTAAAAATTTCACCAGTGGTCATTCCAGATGATGGATATCCATAGTAACCAGGATAAGGGATTGGTGAAACATAACCATCAATGATATATGGCTCTGCCCTTAAACTATCTGTGCCAGAGCCCATTTGTCCGCCGGATTTTCTTTTAACTACCAATTGATTTACTAATTCTTCCAATCCACCATCAGAAGCTAAATCAACAGCTAAAGTGACTGTGTTTGATGAAACTGTTGTGTTCAAAGCTTGATATCCAGAAAATGTGAATTCTTCATCTTGTGTTAGTGTTTTGTTGTCTCCACTATCTGCAACGATTGAGAATTCAGCCGGGATCAAAGCTAATCCATAGGCATTTTTTTCAAGCTGGTTGTCAGCAGAAAGTTTTAATGACAATCCATCAAGAACCCTGGAAGTTAACAAAACCCCGACTTGACCACTTAAATCATTTGAGAAAGTGATTTTTACCCAATAAAGAGCAGTTGAGACAACTGTTCCCGGTGCGTCAACTCCAAACAAAGTTGAACTTTTAACAGCAGTTTGCCAATCGGTTTGAGGAGACCAAGATACTATTTCACTTCTTGAAAGTGAGACACTTGCTTCAGAAGTCTGGTCGTCAACAGTCAAAGAAGACCAAGCAGAACCATTCCAATAATAAACAGAAATTGTTGTCTCATTTGAGTTTTTAACAGTTCCCATAGAGAAATTGATTTTTCCAAAAGGATCTGTTGATCCGAAATAAAAAGCATCTTCTGATGAAATCCAAAATCCACCCATTAATTCTGTCCCTGTTAATCCATCTCCACCGCTAGAAATTTGGTCTAATTCGTCTGTCAGAACACCGTCATTAGACATGATTGCAGCATCAAAATCTTCATCTGATCCAGAAGTGTTTTCAAAACCAGATCCTAATTCAAGAGAAATTGTTGCTTCATTCGAATCAGAAATAGATGTTTTAACTGCCCCGTTTCCACGGAGAATTAGTTTGTCGCCAATCGCTAGTTCTTGTGAGACACCAGAATCTGCGACAAGGAAAAATGCATTTAATGGAAGACTGTCAACATAGATCCCATCAGCATCAACAGCCAAACCACCACCTGATTTGAGCTTTATAGCCAATTGATCGGAGACAGAATAAATTCCACCATCTGATTTAAGATTTGCATTTATTTCAATTGTATCAAGAGTTGTTGCATTTGTTTTAATTCCAGAGCTTCCATCGAACAGAAAAACAGATCCATCTTCAATAGCTTTTAATGTGGAGTTCAAACTATTTACATTAAATTCCCATGACCAAAGATTATAACCAGATCCTTTGAAGATTGAGCTTTCACCAGAAAAATTAGAAAAGACAGAAGAAGAAACATTTCCTTTCCCTATTTTTAGGGAATAGAGTGGTGCTGTGTCATCTTCAGAAAGGACTACAAATGAAACAGCGTCCTCACTTGGATCTGCTGAATCTGGGAGCACAAAATCTTCCAGATTAATTACAGCATAAAGATATCCAACGCCAGAAGAAATCTGATAATCAATATCTTTTTGTGTGGTTGAGAACCAAAAAGCTTCTCTTTGATCATCAAATAAACAGATGATACAACTTGGATATTCTGTTGCGCCATTTTTAAGATCCGAAAATTGTCTAGCACCACCAGAATAAATTCCCTGACCACCAATGATTGTGGCTTTTGATCTTGAAAGTGCCATCCGTGCTTCAATATTTTGATTAATATCAATATAACCAATTTCATTCGCACTAGGAATTATATTTAATCCATCTCTATTTGTCCAGGACATATTCTCTCCTAATTTAATTATACATAAATCTTAAACTTTAATCACTTGCACTGGTGAACTCTTTGAAACTTTTGTTCCGTCACCAATTTGACCTGAAGCATTGTTTCCCCAAGCCCAAACAGTTCCATCTGTCTTAACTCCGAAAGAGGTATCATATCCAACCCCTATTGAAATGAATGAATGATCTCCGACAACTGAAATCGGTGAGCTTTTGTCAGCGGTCGTCTCATCTCCAAGTTGACCAGAACCATTTTCACCCCAAGCCCAAGCTGTCCCATTCTCTTTCAACCCCAACGAAAAAACTTGCCCAGAAATCAACGAAATAAATGAGTGATCTCCGACAATAGAAATTGGTGAGCTTTTTGCTGCTGTCGTTTGATCTCCAAGCCCTCCTGATGAATTGCTCCCCCAACCCCAAGCTGTTCCATCATTTTTTCTTGCCAAGATGTGTGAATAACCCATTGAGATTTCAACAAATGAGTGATCTCCAACAACGGAAACTGGTGAACTTTTTGCTGCTGTAGTTTGATCCCCAAGTTCTCCTGTGGAATTATCTCCCCAGCCCCAAGCTGTCCCATCTGATTTCAGGGTCAAAATTGTCCCAAATCCTGCTGAAATTGACGAAAATGAATGGCTTCCGACGACTGAAACTGGCGAACTTCTTGACACTGTTGTTTGATCTCCTAATGCCCCATTAGCATTTGAGCCCCAAGCCCAAGTTGTTCCGTCAGCTTTTAAGCCATAAGCTCTAAGATCTCCTGCGGAAATTGATGTGAACGAATGTCCACCAACAACTGAAACGGGGGAAGAAGAATCATCTTTTGTATTATTTCCAAATTGACCGTTCGCATTCCTGCCCCAAGACCAAATAATTCCATCTGTGTCCAGAGCAACAGCAAAATCACCAAATGATGAGACTTGGGAGTATGAAACATTTCCAACAATTGAGACAGGTGAAGATTTTCCAGATTTTTGCTGAATTCCAAGTTGTCCAAATGAGTTGTCGCCCCAAGCCCAAATTTTAAAGTTCTCATCGAGAGAATAGGTTGATTCTTCTGTGCCTGTGATAGTTCTAAATTTCATAGGCAAAATCCACCTACCAATGTGAACATGTATCTCATCAACAAGATCTGATTTGAGGACAACTTGAATTGGAGAACTTTTGTCAACGGTCGTTTCATCTCCAAGCTGCCCAGAGCCATTTTCTCCCCAGGCCCAGACTGTTCCATCTTCTTTTAGTGCCTCAACATGTGAAGACCCAGCGGAAACGGAAAGGAAAGAATGATCACCAACAACAGAAACAGGGGAACTTTTGTCAGCGGTTGTTTCATCTCCAAGCTGCCCAGAACCATTTTCCCCCCACGACCAAACAGATCCGTCTGATTTTAATCCAAGACTAAAATCATCGCCAACAGAAAGATGTGTAAACGAGTGACCACCAACAACAGAGACTGGTGAGCTTTTTGCCGCTGTTGTTTGATCCCCAATCCCACCACTTGAGTTGTCACCCCAGGCCCAAGCTGTCCCGTCTGCTTTTAATGCTAAAATTCTAATTGATCCACAGGCGATTGAAGTAAAAGAATGGCCTCCGACAACTGAAATAGGAGATGATTTTGATGCTGCTGTTTGATCACCTAGCTGACCGAGTTGGTTTCTCCCCCAGGCCCAAACAGTCCCATCTGACTTCAACCCCAAATTAAATCTTGTTCCACCTTCGCTTTGAATAAATGAATGACCTCCGACAACTGAAACGGGAGAAGATTTGGAAGTTGTTGTTTGGTCTCCAAGTTCCCCATAAGTATTGACACCCCATAGCCAAACGGATCCGTCCTCTTTCCGTCCACCACGACCATCCGAGGTGTGAATCGCTATAAATGAATGATTCCCGATGACAGAAACAGGAGAAGATTTGTTTGTGGTTGTCCCATCTCCAAGCTCTCCACTTGAATTTCCGCCCCAAGTCCAAGCTGTCCCGTCTAATTTTAATCCTTCATAACGAACAACTTGTACAAAAGAATGACTTCCCACTGCTAAAACAGGGAGAGATTTGTTTGTTATTGTTTGGTCTGCTAAACCACCATTTGAAGCACTTCCCCATGAAAAAAGTCTTCCATATCTATCTAAACCTATTGATGTGGCTGCTTGGTGAGATGAGATTTGTTTAATTTTTACCTCTGAAAAATCAATGAATTTATCTGGCCCATAAAACAAAAAGTCATCAACAACAATTCCATATTCATTTGTTGAAAATATATATTCATGGAAATGGAATTGATGTTCTGAAACCCATCTATTTTTTGCATCATCTTTAAACCAAATCATAAAATCAATTGTTGGATGACTTGATGAATTTGAAAATATTGAACTAGCTAAATATTTTATCCTATAATCATCATTCACTTGATAAAGATATGGAATTGTTTCTGATGATGCAACTTCAACTTGCATCCATTCTCCAGGTGTCCCACCAACAACACATTTAAACAATGATCCAAGGGCATCTCTGATTAAATGCTTTTCTTGGAATGTGCCAGTTGTTGGAGCACCATAATAACTTTGAAGTGTTAAATCCTGGGTGACATCAAGATAAAGGCCATCTGTAGAACAAAGAATTCCACCATTTTCTTTGATGTTAACTTGAAATTCATCAGAAACTTCTTCAAAATGTTCAGGATTGTATTTCAAATAAAATTCAATTTCCTCTCCAGTTTTAGTCCTTGTTAAAATAGATGGAGCACCTGAATTATAAATCAAAGTTATTTCATCATCTTCTTCCATTGATTGACTTGTCCCAGAATTCCCAGAAAGAGTTAAATTAACTTCGTCTCTAGCTAATCCATCATCTTTTAGAATTAGATATCCATCATCAACGATCTTAATTCGAATCCAATCTTCACCTTGAATTAAGCCACCATCTGCATCCAAGTTTAGATAAATTGAAATAACATCTGTATCTTCAATAGCAGTTGAAAATGGTGCTATTCCACCGATTGAGATATTTAAACCAAGGCTGATGTTTGAATTATTCCCATAACTATCTTCTAGGATAAAAGAAGAAGGGGAAGAAAGAAAAATACCATCAAGATTTGCTCTTACGATTCCACCAGATTTTGTTTTAATTTGAAGCTGATTATCAAAAAATTCTAGACCAGAATTATTTGCAAGATCGATAGCTAGATTCAAACTCGTTGATGGTCCTGTTGTTAATTTAACGCCATCACCAGATGAAAAAGAAACAGTCTCACCATTAGATATTTCTTGGTCTGCTCCGCTATCTGCACTTAATGTGAAATATTTAGAGAAAACAGTTTTAAAATTTGTTGAGAAATAAGAAAAAGATGTAAATGCGCTGGATGCAACAACACCAGTCCCAAGTTTCAATGAGTTTGAAGGGGCTGCATCTGCTGTTGCTTGTGCAATTAAATAAAAATCGTTTCTACCACCAATTGCAGCAGCAGGGACCAAACCATTCTCGGTTAAAACAACAGCATAAAGAGTTGCCGCAGCAATTGAGGCTGATGAAAAATAGATCTGTTTGAACACATCACAATCAAACCACCATGGATTATTTGAAGAATCTAAAATAGCCATTGTGATCGGTGGGTATTTGTTAGCAGAAGAATTAAAATCAGTTAAATCAACGGCACCACCAGCAAAAACACCAGGAGCATCAAGCACACTTGCGTCAAAATATGACCAAGCAATCCTTGCTCGAATATTTTGTTCAAAATCCTCTTCATTTGCAACAGTGTTAGATCCATTACTTTCTGGAAGAATGTTTAAACCTAATCTATCACTCCACGCTGACGTTGCCATAAATAACTCCTAAAAACTTTAAATAATTATATCAGAATCTCCAATAGAACTTGAATTAACTTTTGCATAAACAACACCATCAACATCTATTTTCATTATTAAATCCTGTGAATATTTTTGAATTAATTTTAATTGAATCTTATGAATTCCATCAACAAATAATGGTTCTGATTGTTTATGAATTGTATAAGTCCCTCTATAAACAGAAACATTATTTATATTTCCCACGAATTCTGCTATTTGATCTGTTGCATAAAGGGCTGTTTGGCTTGGTGGAATTACATCATAAAGAAGTGTCGGCGCATAATCATCATCAGCCATCATCCTATTTGCAACAAATTCAATATAAATAGTAGAAGAATCCAAAGACTTCCCAAGTGTATAACTTTCTAGTTTTGTTTCATCATTACCTATTAAAGCAGAAGAAATAGGAACAGTTCCTGTGATTGGCATGTTTTGCCAAATATTAAATGGATAATCTATAACTTGTTCATCTTGATCATTAGTTATCAATCCATGAAAGAAATAAATAGAAAATTTTAAACTTCCTGGTGCTTGATTATAAATAGATCTATCTTCTGAAGTTACAGAAATAGAAAGGGCACTAGCACCAAAATTGGGTTCTACTATTTTATAAAAAGTTAAAACAAAAGAAATTGTGAAAGGAACACCAAAAGAATCTTCTAATAAAATCTCAATTTTTCCATCTTTGACGTTCGCTGGCTCTTTTTTCAAAACATTATTTTCATTATCTTTAAAAATTATTTCAGAAATGTTCCAAGACACAAGATTATCATAGTTAATTTCTATTTTATTCGATTCATTTGTTTTTACATGAAAAACATTTGTAACTGATGAATATCCAACAAAAACATCTAAATCTATTCCATTTAAAACATTCCCATAAGAATAGACATCATTTTGATTTTCAAATTGAATTGAATTATTTGATTGAATTTGAAAATTGATAGTTTCAGATCCTATTTTTATTGTATATTCTGGTTTATTTATTTTACTTTCGAATAAATACATATTTCACTCCAATAATTAAAATAATTAACATGAGATAAGCACATGGTCGTTTGAAAGGATTGAGACACCAGTTGGGAGTTTTAATCGACCTAATCCATAATCCCAAACAACATTTGTTGTTGAATCAAAAATATATGCTCTTGAATTTAAACCTTCTGGTGTTTTTTGTGAAATTAGAACAAGTATGTTCCCATTACTTAATTTATAAGCATCTATTGGAGAATATTTAGTTGAAATTGATTTAATTATTTGTTCTTGTTCTGGATCAATTTCAACAATTAAATTAAGTGAAGGTAAAGAAGCAATCAAATTCCCATCTGATAACAATCTAGCTGAACCAAATTCTCCGATAGAAAATGTCGTTGATGTATCTAACACACTCCAAGCTTTAATCCCATCTGTTGTTAAACTAACAATTGAGTGTTTATTTGCTTGTGCAATAACATATCTACTTTCGCTTTCTTTTATTACACTAACAGGATGAAGGATGTCCCAATAAATAATATCTGCTCTTTGAACAGATACTTCAAGATTAAAATCATTTGATTGTGTATCGATCAAAACAGTGCTATCTGCATTTCCATCATCATCAAAATCACCAAGTCTGACCCATTCATCGTCAGAAAGTTCTAAATCTGAATAAAGCTGATTAAAATCATCTATTTGGGTGGGGGTATAAAGTCCGCTCATTCTCATTAAAATCCAAGGAACGTTATATCTTGGTTCTGTTAAATAAACAGTTGATGTTCCAGAGGCATAAGAGAGATATGGAAGTAAACCATAGAAATTCACCGTTGAACTTGAAATTAATTGAGTTGAAGAATAAGAACCATTTGGATAAGCTTCGATTAAACTATCAGTTTCAGTTGAAAAAATAAATGGATTATAATTGTTAACAAATTCTGTTGCCCCATGCTCGCCTGAAGTGCTTCCAAAATTGCTTGATGAAGTATCAGTCTCTTCTTCAAACCATTGGGCACTTGGAGCACTTTCGATTGATTGTGCTGAAGCTGAAGATAATGATTTAACTTCTCCTCCGGTTGGGACATAAGCTCCATTGTCTAATTGAATAATCAAATCACCAGAGCCCCAAGCTTCAACTCTGGCTTTTGACTCTGATGTTAAATCAAACAAAACAATTGAGCCAATGATTGTTTGCAATGAACTATTTGAACCACTTTTACCTATTCCTGGAATTATCGTAGCTCTATTTTTTTGTTTTTGAGTCCCAGCTTCTATTTGCGAAGAATTTGAAGGGTCTGTAAATTCATCATCATCTAAATCTACAAGGTTATTATGAAGAGCACTCCCAATAATTGAAATTTCAGAATTTGTTTCATTCAAAAGAATCTGATTTGTTCCATTCTCTGTCATTAATTTAACTTTATCAAAATCAAATTTTGCTAATTCAACCATTTGTGAGAATGTTATTGCTACTTGTCCAAGTCTTGAATTATAACTCGCTGTTAAAACAACAAGATCTCTTAATTTTAATGGTAAATAACTATTGCCTTGGAAAATTTTATAAATTTGTCCAGCACTCGTCATTTCGATAACCCTATCATTGCCTGTGTCAGAAATTAAATAGTTCCCATTATCTAATTTTTCAACTTGCGTGGGGTGAATTAATCCGCTCCCAAGCTTGAAAAATGCTTGAATCGGAGAAATCGGGAAATCAAATCCATCAAAAGTATAATCAACTATTTTTTCATCATTTTTATCTATTGTTTTAACAACATTCCCTTCAATAAAATGTCTTGAGTTAACATTAGAATATTTTTCTAATTCTATATAATCACTTGTTCCATCAATTAAATTAATATTTAAAATTTCATCATAATTTTGCCAAGTTGAATAGGTATTCCATGCTTTTAGGTTTGATCCTGATGCTAATGTATAATGAAGTGTTAAGGATGAAAAAGTTGGTGTCACCAATCTATTCCCAGATGCGATCAAATTGATTTGGACTTCAATCCAATAACTATTTGATTGATTAAGAACATATGTCCCAGGATCTGTTTCATGTGGTTCGATATAAATAGCTCTTGCTGATGATAATCCATCTTCTGTGTCGGCAGTTCTAGTAAAAATTGTTATATTTGGATCTACTCCATATCCAGAATAAGCAGGGATTAAAGAATCATAAATAATTCTTGTCCAATTTGTTAATTGATTTGTAGTAAATCTGAGTTTTAGATATCCACTTTCTTGAAAAAGTGAATCGTTATATCTATAAATTAAAATGTTTTCAGTCGGATCAGCACTAGAAATATAATCATAGATACTTGTTGACATATCACCTGCATCTGGTCTTGTTACAACAAATTGGAATGGGACTTCTGGATCCCATCCAGAAGAAGTTCTGGTATAAAATCCAATCCCAGAAATCGAACTTAAATCAGAAAATTGTTGAAGATCTACACTTGTGAATCTTGGTTCGTCAGTCACCGACCCTTGATCTAAAATTTTAACCCCATCTTGAACCACAATTTTATCTGTTCCTCCACTTGTTTCAAATGCAACAAGATTTGAGTTTGTGGAATCAAAATCCGAAGGGACGGATCCGATAAGGAACATATAGATATCACCATGATCACTTTGACTTTCTTCAGAAAGCTCAAATGAAAATTCTAATTTTGAACTAATTCTCCAATCTTGAGAATCTATTGTCGTTGTCCCTGGAAGATAAAAGAATCTAAATGTAAAATATCCTATATCATAATTAACTGTGAAATTGCCATCTGATCTAGAAGAATTATTTGAAATTATTTGAACAGAAGAGAACCAATCAGCAGAATCTGTTTTACTAAAAACAGATGAAAAATCAATTGTTTTTTCTATACTTATAACACCATCATCATCAAGAGAAATATTTTCAGATCTTGTAATTAAATCATTTGGATTTAAATCGGAATCTTTATAATCACTTAATGAGACATTATATTCATCAATAGCTGTTTGGAATTCTGTTTTTGTATCCCATTTAACAAAATCAGAGGCAGCAGAACTAGCTAAATATCCTAAAATTCTATTATTGTCATAATCTATAGTTGCAGTAGTTGCGTCTAAATCAATCCAATCAGAATTATACTCATCTGTATTTGGTGGCAACCCAGGGACAAAAACAATTAGGTTTAGAAGTGTGTTATCAATTGTAGAATAGATATGTTTTAACATTAAAACTAATTGAATTTGATTAGCGATTGAGACATCTCCAAGATAATTATCTTGATTTAAATTTATAGCTAAAAGTAAAGTGTCGATATCACTATGGCTAAGAATTCCTATGCCTTCAAGATCGTTGTGATCAAAAGTTGGAAGTCTATCTTGATTTATCTTTCCTTTTTTAATTAAACTAGCATCTATCCAATCAATATAATCTCCTGAAAGTTTTCCTGTAACATGCCGATAAAGATTTATTTTTGAGGGATTGTTTGCTCCTCCGACGTGGATATGGTTTTTGATGAAATAAGATAGGTTGTCGAATAATGTTATTTCATCTCTGAATTCATAAGTTGGATCATCATCAATTGTAGTATAAATATTTCCTAAATCATCTTCAACTTGTTTTACTAAAATTTCGCCTATGATGATTAAACCACCAGGACTTAATTCTGATTCTCCTTGGGAGGTATATTGAAAATTATAATCTGAATAGCTTAATTTATTAGGTGAAACAAAAAAGTCAACTGATCTATCTATATGTGTGTTTATGGTTTCTTTTGCATATACATAGAATGTTAATCCATTATCAGGAAAAGTAATATCCGGTGGGGTTTCAACAACGATAGCGGTGTTATTTATTGTAACAGCAGATTTAAATCCTATGTGGCCTGTTCCTGGTGTAATATAAATTGTTGTGTTGCTAGATTTTCTTATCTCCCATCCAGTTAAAACACCATTCCCAAACAAAGAATACAATTCAAAAAGCTGTGTTTCTAATGCGGCCCATCTTTTAAACTCTTCGTTAACGCAAGCAGATGTGTCTTGACCAGCTTCAAGATAAAATAATCTATAAATATCAGTAAAAGCCATTTTTAATTATCTCCAAACCTTTTTATAATTTGGTCCCTATCAGATGTCCCTGTTTTATCTCCTGTTATTTTATGAACTCCCCAAGTAGAAACACCCCAAACAAAATGTTGATCATAATCGAATCTTGAAAAGCCTTCAGATAAAGCAGTGCCATTTGGGTAAAGTCTAAGTGGTCTATTAGTTTTAATCATTAATCTATTGATAGATTCACTTCTAGCTATTTCTGATTGTGCTACATTAGAAGCTATGGTCTCACTTTCTTTTGTTATAGTTTTTATTAATTTTCTTTTAGCTTCTTTTGTTTTTTGATCCATTTTAATTATCCTGTTATCATGTTAGATGATGCCTCTGAAATAGATGGTTTTAATAATTCATATTCATAATTAGTAGTCAAATTATTCCCAGATTCAGCGTCCCATGAAATATCTGTCTGTCTCAAAATAATTGCATTGCTTTGCATATTTGTAAATGGAATGTTAATAGCACGATAAGTAAAACCAGCTCCTCCACCTTCGCTTACATATGATGCCGGCAAACCATATTCAGTGTATGAAACAGTCATAGAATTCAAAAATTGATTTTGTCTTTCCATAAGAGCTTTTAGAACATTTATTTCTCCTCTTTCTGTTAATACTCCTTTAACATTAATATCTTTCTCACTTCTGAACCCTGTGATTGCAGGAGTTGAAAGCATACCCATTGGCACCCAGATAGGTATTTGTCTCCATCTATCTTCTGAAATGATGTAATTTTGATAATTCATATCTGTGTTATCAAAACTAACTCTAAAACTATCTCTTTGTAATGGTTTATTTTTATTGTGTGCGTCAAAATAATTAAATGTAAACATTGAAGATGCTTCAAAAGCATTTCTATAACCACCTGTTAATGCCGGTAAAACATGCTTCAAATCATAAGCATTTCTATAACTAATTTCTGGATTTTTAATACCTCCAGACCAATAAAAGACAGGATATTGATAAGCAAACAAAACACCTAATGCACGTTGAAGATTATTATTAAGATCTTCATTGAATGATATTTCTTTGGTTTTTGTATCAGTTGCAATCCATCTACCTATTCTTGGCACTGATTGAATGTTGCCTTGAACATTAAAAACAGAATAATTCATTGGCAATCCAAGCCTACCAAGAATGTATGGAACAGCTAAATGGACAAGCCATCCATCAACAGGGTGATCAGCCGGATATTTTAATTTTGACAATAAATAAGAAACTGGATCTTGGATTTTTAATGTCATCACAGCACCATGCCCTGTTATTTGGTAATCACTTGATGTAACAAACCCTGAAAAATTAACGCTTTTGCCAGCTAAACTTTTAACAGAAAAATCAACCCACCCCTGTGATCCTATTGTAAATCCTTGTTGCCTTATAAAATCTATAACTTTTGAACTAGGATTAACAATTTTTATTGTAGCAGTTCGTGTTATAACTGGACAACTAAGAGAAGATGTAATATTAAAACTTGAGACACTATCAGAATCAACTTCAACAGAAGATGTTCTATCTGATTGATTAAATCTACTTTCAGAACCATAATAATTAGAATAATCTCCTGATGATAAAGCAGAAGGCAAAGAGGCACCTCCGCTTAATTTACCTTTTATTTTGGAGACCCAAGCTGTATAACTCATTTCTGGCCAAATAGTTAATAATTGGCTATTTTGATAAGCATGAGCCCAAACTGCAACTGTCGGAACTTGCAAACGATTATAAACAGGAAGGGTGTTGCCGAAAGATGGTGAATCATACAATCCCCTGTTTTGAATTTGTTGTATCCCAAAAGTTTCAGATAATGAAGAACCACCTAGATCGCTGGTTTCAAAACCATCACCAATGGGGCCTTGCAAAAAAGATCCCTCGATTTCAGCAGATGTTTCCCAAACAGCACCGCCATTCACAGGGAGATTTGATGCTGTTAATTTTTCATTTAAAGTAGCAGTATGAAGTGAAATTATCATTCCTCCTCTTGGATCTGAAATAGCATCAGGGTATCTTGTAACAGAGGTATCTTTTGTGAACAATTCATCTGTCGAATTGTTAATTAAAGTATTAAAACTATATCCTATTTCACCTTTTGCATATGGTGTCGTTTTCTCAATTGGATCGTTCCCAGACATAATGAAATTTTTAAGAACAGAACCGCTGAAAAGGTGGGTATAATGATGCCTAAACATTATCATTCTTGAATTCCAGCTTTGATAACAAATTGGACCAGCATCAAAAATCCCATTACAATTTGTTGCTAGAATTTTGAAACTTCCCTTCATAGCACAATAAGAACTTGTTCCTAATTGTGGGACACTATTTAAACCTTCGTTATTTCTTGAAACACCCATTTGAGGTGCTATTATGGCATTGATGGTCTCACCTGAAACATCTGTTCTAATTTCTCCAACATCGCCAAGAGCCTGAAATGAAAGAGCAACACCATTAACATCTGTCGCTTTTAATGGATTTTTCCCAGTTACAGTGTTAATATAATAATTAGAAATATTTGAAACATTTAAATCTAAAATCCCAAGAAATGCTCTATTCGCATCTCTAATTGCATCAAAAATTGTTTTAGATCCAATTTCAGAAGATCCTAAAACTTTTGCATTCATTGCAAGATATCTATTTGCATTTGTAGCTCTAACGGGGAATGTTATTTGTGGCGGTTTGGATGGGCTTAAAATAATTTGAGCGCCTTTTACTGCATCACCATCGATTAGGAGTCCATTACCAAGAATTATCATAACTGTTGGAAAACCAGAGCGAAAAGCACTTACTGAATTTATTCCTGTAATATCAATTTTTAGTCTAAATGGAGCATTAATCCCAGAGGAATATTCTTTACCAGTTTTTGTTCTAAACAGAGCGACCCCTTCTAATTTTTGTGCAGCACTCATGTATGCTTTATCGAACCCAGATTTTTGAGGATCTATCCCTGTTATTTTTTCAAAGAATTCAGAATCTCTATAGCTTCCCATAAAAATCCACATTGAATTTGGATCAATCTTAAAATAATCATTATCAACCTTGTATATTTTAAGAAAAGTTCCACGAGCAAACCAAGTTATTCTATTCCCTTCTGGGTTATTTTGTTGTTTAATATATCCGTCAGAGAATAAAGAACTTGGAGTTATTGGGCCTTGATTAAAAATATATCTTGATGATGCAGACCCTCTGATTCCAGATTTTGTGTTAAAATCCCAAATATTATTTGTTTCATAAATATGTTGTCTAAATATTTCTTTTTGTCCATCTGTGCTATTATCTTTACCAACAACATTAGGTGGTAAAGACATGTGGTGATGAGGAATGTAGACATTGTTTGTTCCTGCACCAGATTCGATACCTGGGACAAATGAGCCAAGAGCGACATTGAACCCTCCCCCTGGGTCTTTGAGCGCATTTGAAAAGAAATCTCCAAGATCTTGATAGAATGAAATATCTGGACCATACAAAGTTGGATTTTGAATATCTGTGGGACATTTAATTAAATCTGCTTCTGAATAAAAATATCCATTTGGTGAAGCGCCATAGACAAAGGTGTGTTGTGGAGCGCCAGGGATAAGATTGATTGGAAGTCTTTTTCCAGTTCTCATCCTATTTTCACCGATGCTAAAATCTCCTGGTTCAACTTCATCTGCACTTGGACCAGTGTATCCAACAGAAGATGCTGAATATTGGGGATCATCATCACTTCCAACATCTGTTGGGCAATGAGACAAATCTTGTCTTGATTTAAGATCAACCAATCTTAAATTTAAGTTTAGTGAAGCTATTTCATTTTCATAGATGTAAGGCGATGGCACTTTTTATCTCCTAGCTATAACAGAATTAAGGTATTAGGGAAGTTTTCTTCCACTCCAACATTTTCTAAATTTATAGGACAAAAACTTATTGAATTTTGTGAACTATAAAAACATGTTATTAAATTACCATCTCTATGGATGTTTAAAGTCGGTTTTTGCTTATTTTGATCAATTGCATATTCTCTATTCCCGAATTTAACATGAACAAACGGTGGTTCTACTGCTTCCCAATCTGGGTTATAAAATCTATTATAAGTCTCTAATTTACTCTTTTGAGGATCTGGATATTTAACTTTCACGCTATCTTCTCTTGCTTTTTTCCCACTATAAGCTTTCAACAAGGTTGCGGCTGGAGATTCGTCTCCTGGTTTTGGCGTAGGTGCATTTGTCTTGTTGAATTCTAATATTCTTTCAACTGGCCCAGCAACTATAAATATTTCTGAGATTTCTAATGGTTCCCAAAAGAACCTTGTGTAATAATAAAACCTTGTATTAGGAATTTTTTGATTATAAAAACTCGACCAAATCTCATGCTCATATGCATATCTTCTTCTACCAAAGTCATCTTGCCTGCTTTTTGTACCAGGATGATTCCAAATAGTTTTTAACAATTCGACATTGTGACCTATTTTGCTATAACAAATAAATCCACCAAACCAAAATGATAAAATAAAGTCAGATGTTTTTGGATACCAGAAAATATCGAAATCTTCTAAAACAATTTCATTTGTTAAAAAATCACTTAAATAATTTATATTTTTTAGTCCTTTTGTTTCTGCACTAAAATCTGGTTTAGAATCTGTTCCTTGATTAAATCCAGCATCAAAATAACTTATCATATCGGGGAAATTTTTTGAGAGACATTCAACAGATGGATTAAAAGGGCTGAGATTAAAAACACAGATTGGGGGAGTCCAATTTGATCCTAAATCTGCACTATACATACAATAAACCCTACCGATAAATGGAGAGCAATCTGAAGTTTTTCCTCGTCCTCTAAAGTTTTTGTTATAAGAGAAAAAGAGGAAAAGACCACCCTGATCATCTTCTACCAACGAAGGTTTACCATCTGAGACCTCCACGCCTTGTCGTTGTGTTGTTGGATCTATTGTTTCGAAATCTGCAAAAATCATAGTTTTATCAATTTGATTTTTTAAAATTGGAGGGATTTCTTCAATTAACAAATCATCATCAGTGACAGAATTAGTTGTGCCACCTTCTCTCGCATCAAAATATCCTTTGGCCATTGGATTAAAAGGATAAAAATCAATTAAAAAATCATTTTGTAAACCACCTTCTTCTCTTGTATCTTGTGATTGTTCTGATAGAACCGGCAATCTTCCTTCGATAAATTTCAATGGTCTTTGTGGAATTCCATATCTTGAAATAACCATACCTACCAAACATCCACTAATATGTCTACCGACTAGGTAATAACAATTACTTGTTTGTAACCATTTTAAAACTATATTATCAATATCTCTTAAAAATATTCCATCATTAGTCATTTAACTAGATTCCCTATTAATTTCTACCCAAGGAACATAAGCATCTTGGTTATTGTCTGTTTTTAATAATCTTACAATTGGATGGCCTTCTTCTGTTTGTTTATCAATTAAAGCGATTAGTGTCCCTCCAGCATCATTAGCTTTTGAACTTCCTTCTGATGACAGAGTAGAAGAATCTGCTAAAGCACCATCATCTGCTGTCAGAATATCTCCATTCAAAGCCAGGTTTAGATTTTCTGCTGCACGAAAATCTGAACTTGGAATTGTAACAAGATAAATATTGCTTAATAAATCATCAATGACCAACAATCTTGTAGAAAGATTCATTGTGGCGGTTGAACTTATATTCTTCTTTTCTGATGCTAATTTTGATCCACCTGCCAAAAGAGCAACTGCAATAGTTTGTGGAGACAACCCTTCGAATTCTAAAACCCATCCATATTTTCTTTCCATTGGGAATTCAAAAATAGGACTTGTCACCAAAGCATTGTAAATATGTCTTGTGTTTGAGCCAACCCAACCGAACATACTATTGAAATCCATAATATAATTCTGCATACCATGTGTTCCGACATAGCTCGGTGGGGAGTCGTTTAAACCACGGAACCAAGCTATATGTTTCCCTCCTTTGACGTATCCACCTGGGCCTGTCATCTTTATTTTGCCAATAGTGCCATTGTGAATTAATTTAAAACTATCTTTTTTAATTCTTATTCTACATGGGCCATCTGTTGAACCAGTTGAATCAACAACGAATTTAAATCTAAATACAATATTGCCAGAATTTAAGAATGTTATATCAGAAATTATAGGGCCTAATTTTAATTTAAAATCAATTTCATCAGATGCTATTTCAAATTTTGATACAGAATCAACAAAAATATTTATAACTTCCCCTGTGCTTGTTATAATAAAAGCTTCTGCTATTAAAGCACCTGATTTTATTTGTGTGTCTTCTTGAAAGTCGGGGAAAATTATTTTTTCAACAGTAAATTCTAAATTCCAATAAAAATTAGGATCACCAGATAAGAAAGAATAATCTATCACAGATTGGCTTGTAATAAATGGAGTGAATTGTTCTAATGCCATAGCTTCTTTTATTTTTGCTTCTGAAAATGTAGATAAATCTGTTTTCAAAACTCCTCTAACATGGAAATAATCCACACCAGAATTATCACCATACGGAGACAATTGCATCATTTTTGTAAAATCTGGTTCTCCATGCCATCCAAAATCATAATTTTTAAATTCAGAATTATTTATTTCATCTGCTAAAAGAGGAGGAACAAATAAATTAAGATCATTTAAGATTTCCTCTCCTCCGACTGGTGGTTTAAAGGTATTGTAAAATCTTTGTTCTAATCCTATGAAACTACTATCATAAACTTTTGCTGGGAGTTTGATGGATGTGTCATCAATATCAACTGTTACTGATGGTCTTTGTCCCGCAAAGAAATCCTGAGATTTGGGGGTAAATTTTGCTCTTATATTAACAAAAAGCATAACTTGTTCAGCAGAAAAGTATTTATCGCCGATTCCTGGATCATCATCAAAGATTCTTGTTGAATCTTTATCTAAAATTGTTGTCACATCTCCACTAAATCCATCTATATAAGCTAAAATTCTATAGTTTTGCATATTTTGATTTAGAGGAGTTGTTAAGATGCTATTGCTTTTTGATCTTATATCTTCAAAATCTTCATCGGTTTCATTTTGCTTCCAAATAAACTCTCTTCCTGGGCCATCTAGATTAGAAATCCCATCGGAACTATTTGTAGCATAAACTCTTGTTAAAAATTCATATTGTCCTAATTCTTCATCAATTGTTTCTGAAGAATTCCTATTATTATTCAAACTTGAAATTTTATCTAGAATGTCAGATGTTTGTTCTTGTCCATATCTAATCATATCTAAAGCATAAAATCTAAATTCTAGAAAACACATAGCATCATCTGTTGAAACGTCTGTTTTTGCTTTAACATTGATATCAATTTGTCCAATGCTTATAACCTTGAGATTATCTGTGCCGCTTGCATTTGTAAAAGATCCAGGCCATAAACACCATGTCCCTATGCTATCATCTGTGGTTGTTTCTCCCCATCTGCCAGCAGAAGATGTTAATTCTGTTATTACAACTTCCTCGTTTGGCTCTAATTGTTGACCGTTGTCTGGAATTGTTGAAACTTTCCCTTTGATATCACCATCATTTGTGATATTGATTAATGTTGAATATCCACCAGGAGGTTGATGTGGATTCCAAACGAGTCTTGAGTTAACAGTTTTCCAACTTGGTGTTAAACCAACAAATGTAATTTGGAAAAGGGTTGGCCCTAACCCCCCAGAGGTTCCTGCTGCAAATCCACCAAGTCCCATGGTAGCACCAACCATCATGCTCATCATTAATCCCCAATCTTGGCCGACCCACATTGCATTCGTTGCAAAAGAATGTGCGAATCCAATCCCAGGATCCATTGGGTTGTAGCATTTAACATGGACAGTTGGTGTTGTTGATTCTGTCAAATTATTTATTGGATAAAGAGCTACACCGCCTCCTGTTGAAAAAGAGCCACTTGAAATTGTCCCTTGATTAATTAAACCATATTGAAGGCCAGAAGACGGAAATACTTCTGCTGGGATGGCTTGAGACATATATGTATCAGATGAAGCAATAGATAATTTTTGTAAAAACAATTTATTTATTTGAAGATTAACACATGAAATATCAAAAACATACTTTCTAATATCCACACGCCTTGCTTTGTCGGCTCTCAATTTAGATTTTGCGTATTCCCATGCTGGACCTTGTTGAATTAAACATTGATAAACTTCTGGGAAAGCAACAAATGTTGGGACAATTGCAATAGATTTTATTGATGGGACTTCTGAAGCAAAGATATTCCCATTTGAAAGTGTCCCAGCATAACCATTTTCATGTCTTCCTTCTGTTGATTCTAATCCCCAAACACGAGTTGATGGGTGCCATCCTCTTGTTGAGATTTCCTCTTCAGTTGCGAAATTATCTCCTTCTGAAATTGCGAGCCGATACCAAAGAGAATCTAAATCTGATGAAAGATTTGGATTTATAAAATTAGAAGCTGTTGCAGAAGAAGCTTTATTTTCGTTCCAAGATATTGAACCATTTTTATTTGATAAACCACAATAATCTGAAAGGATATCAGATTTAACAGGAAGCTCTCTAATTTTCTCTAGATATTTAACGTCAGAGGGGTTAGCAATTATTTGCCAATACTGAAAGGCCAAAGGGAATTGATAGCCCTCTAACCAAGTCCCAGGGCTTTCTGACATCAGGTATGAGACGGCATCTTCCCAAGCATCTTGATAGGCAGCAAGGATATCATCGGAAGACACAAGATTCCCACCAAGAGAATTTCTTGAATAAGTTTTTGTGATTAAATAATCTGTCATTACTCCTGGTAAAAACCATTCATAATCAAAAGGATTATCCTCTAGTGAAATAACAAATCCTTGATTCTGCCCAAGGATTGTTCCTCTCCCCAATATTTTTGTGGCATTAGATGCCATTTCTGAATAACTTTCACCATAGATAGAGATATCATCAATTGATTGAAGGATAGAATTCCAAATGCTAAACTTGTTTAAAACACCAATATCAGAATCTTTATAGTTCTTTTTTGATAATTCTAGATCTTCAAAAGAAGATCCATCACTATGTCCAGTCCAATCTAAATTATTGATTTGAATAACAGGAGCTTCTTCATCAGAAGATCCATTAAAAGGCCAACCATCAGGAGTTTTAAAGACATAGACAGGACCACCAGTTTTCATTAGACCTGCCGCATCTAAATAATTCTGACGTGTTATGATCCCATATGGGACTTCTGGTGGCCAAAAATTATAACTCATTTATTCCCCTAAAACATTATCGAAAAATCTCTCGAAATCATTAAAACCTTGTGACATTTCATCTCTCATGATTTCTAATATTTTATCATTTGAAACATTTGAAATATTAGCAGATTCTAATTCTGGGTGGGAATCTAAAACTGAATTATAAATATCAAGATAATCATTATTTTCTTTAACTTTCATCATACTTTTACTGGTTATTTTCTTTTTATTTTCTTCTTCTATTATTTCTGCTATTTGGCGTGGGACACCACTTTTAACAGCTTCCTCTATCCTTTTTTCGCCTTCTGATACTGTTATATTATTTTCAGTCAAGTTTTCAGTTTTATTCTCATTTATATTTTTTTCAGTTAAGTTTTCAACTTCATATTCTATCTTTAAATCCTGTGCTTCTCCTAATTCTTTCTCATCATCAAATTTTATTCGATCATTAGAATTATTAGTTAACGATCCAGCAAGTGAACCAGCAAATGAATTTTGTGACAAATCAGACTGATCCTCTGAAATTTTAAAGGCTTCTTTTATTCTATCTAAATTCCCAGATGTTAGTGCAGATTTAACAAAATCATTTTTTTGATCTTTAACTTTTATATTTGATTCTAAATGTATTCCATTAGGAGAGATAGTGTCATTATTTTCATTTAAATTAGATTTTCTTTCTCTTTGAAGAACCTCCTGAGATTGTTCCTGTCCTGTCTCTGCAATAAATGTTGAAAATCCACCCGCTAAATTATTTTGAATTTCATCACCAGAAATATTTGTAATATCTAAATTTTTAAATATATTTCTTATCTCATCACCTTGTTTTATTCGTTTAATTTGTGATAGAAAATTTGTGTTATTTGAGGTGTTTGAAGTATTAGAAATATTAAATAATTTATTTGTTATGTTGTTAATTAAATTAGAATTTTCATTTTTAAAAGAATTCTCTATGATTTTTTCAAAAATTTTATTTGATTGAGGTGGGATTGTATTTGTTGTTGTTTGATTTTCAATTGTCTGATCAGGAGATCTTTCAATTGAAGGCAAGGTTGGTGTAGCACCAACTTGATCTATAAAATTTATATCATCATTTTCAGAAGTAGATTGTAAGATAGAATTAAGGATAGGATATCTCTCAAAAATTTCATTTGTTTCATTTGTTTGATTGGTTTGATTTGTTTCATTTGTTCGATTTGTTTCATTTGTTTGATTGATTCGATTGGTTTCATTTATTTGATTTGTTTCATTTTTTATTTTTTCTAATTCTTTTATTTTTTCTTTTCTATCAAATTTTTGAGCTTCTTTACTCTCTCTTATTGCTTTAGGGCTATCAGTTTTAGGAGAAACATTCTGTTGTTCAAATGTCTCTTCATTGTTATCTCCTAATCCAGAATAGCTATTTGTTAATCCCCCAACAAAATCCAGATTTTCATTTTGGTTTTGTGGGAACATTTCTTGTGAAATAAAATTCATAAAAATTTCTTTTTTAGCATCATCTATCCCCATATCTTCTGACAAACCGCCGAGCGGGACAGCATACGGGAATGAAGCTGTCCCATAAGTGCTTAAAATAGTACCTATTGAACCTGGACCAAACAATTCTTTTGTCCCACCTTCAGAAAATCCAACTTTATTTGGTCCTTTTTTATCTGTAGAAATAGCTTTGTTCCTTTCCATAGATGGCCTTGTCCAAAAATTATTTTTCATTTAATCACCTTTTTTTAATTTAACTTCCTTGTTGGAGTTTATTGCTTTTTGTTTTTTATTGAACATATCCATATATTTAGATAGTTCATCTTCTTTATTTTTTGATTGTTTAGGTTTAGGATTCATTTTTATTCTTTCTTCTTCTGCGCTGAAAGGAATACTTAATCCATTTCTTGACAAATAGAAAATCTTATCAATGTCTTTTTTAGACATTGATAATAAATCCTCTCTAGTATATCCACCCATCTTTCTCATTAAATCAAGTTCTATAATCATTCTGTCATAAGGTGGTCTTAATTTTATTATTTCTTTTGGATCAAGAAAAGCAGTTAGTTCTTTATCTAAACTAATCATTTCTTTTTCAGTTAGAAATGCATTAAAATCATAAAATTCCATTATTTTTTCAGCTTCTTTTAAAGTTAAAAGATCATAATAATTATTATCTTCGTGATCTTTTACTGAAATAACAAATTCTTTTAAAATTAATCTTAATTCTTTAATTCTATTTATTGTCCATTTTCCTGTGACCTCTACTTTTTGAAAACATTCTCTAAATAAATTATCATGTTTCCACCAAGGTAAATCTCTTGTTTTTATTTTAATCCAAGGTTTATCTGGTTCTTCAAATATTAATTCATTATCTTTCATATAAAATTCTTTAATATATAAATCATCAATTATTTTTTTAGATGAATTGATCTGTTGTTCCATCATACAAAACTCCTTCAAATGAATAAACTATTGCTTCATCAACAACAAAATCTATACTTGGAAATTTTAAATAAGCAAAATCAAAAGAAATCTCATCATCAGATGGGATACAAGTGAACCCTATATCTTTAATGACATTCGAAAATCTTGATTGTCCTTGAATTAATCTTAAATGATTTTGGACATTATTAAATTCAGCACCAGAATTTTTTGTAATTATAAATTTTGCACTTATATTTCCAGAAATATTTTCCATAGACCAAAATTGTGGTGATGGAGTATACGTAGCAAAACCGCCAGGATAAAATGAACCAAATGTATTTGTTTTTTTCCAATCAATATTTAAATCGATTCTAGCTTCGACTAAATTCCCAGGCAATGATAAATCTTCTGGCGGTGTTTCAGAATCAGATGGGTGGAGTTTATCATCAGGAGCCCATTCACCAGATAATTTAAAATCTCTTGTGTTCATTGTCCTAAGACCTTTTTGTTCAAAAATTGGATTTGTTAAATTACTTGCTTCTAATGATGGTAATTCTGCTATTGAGGATTTACCAAGGTCACTTGTCGGAGGATCTTGTTCTTTCTTTTCTTCATGGAATGGACCATTAAAACTTGCTGACCATGAAGCGTCTTGGAATGATCCACCAATTATTGAGATGGAGAACGATGATGGGAGATAACCTTTCCCCAGATTTATGTAATCATTTCCCGATGAATCAGACTCATCTTGAATAAAAAATCCAAAAGCATAGGCATTGTTACAAAAATTTTTAAATAAATCAAAAAATGGTTTAAACATATATTGGGTAGTTGATTCTTGAGTGCTAACTGTAGATGGCATCAAATAAGATCCTGAAATACTGATTTCCCTATCAGTCGGTTTGTTAAACAAAAATCTTTTTGAAATAAAATCATTTTGTCTATATGTTTCAAAAAACTCCCAAGAATTATTAACAGAATAGCTTATATCATCACATGGTAAAGCAATTCTTGATTTTCTTGTTGGAGTGGTAATCAAATCCTGTTTACTAAAACATTTTAAGGAACTATTAGATCTTTTTCCAAGCTCACCACCTTCTTCAACGCTACCGAATGGATCATTAAACAATTTATATCCTTCGGGTAAAGGCCCATAAAGATCCATAATTACAATCCCATTAGTTGATTTTAAAAGACTCATTTAATAATCTCCATCACCAACTCTTGTTCTCCATTCCTCAATAATTCTTGATAGAAAATGTTCATGCATTTGTTTAGCACACTCTTCGTGAATTCTTAATGGTTCACCATTATCATTAACTAGATTCCATTCTTTACAAAGATGATGAATTATTTTAGGGCAAAAAATTCGAAGAAGAAGAACAGATTTTTCATTAATGTGATTTATAACAGAGGCTTCTTCTCTAATTAAACTCATTTGTTCAAAGTTGCCAGGAATAAATATACCTGTAAAATTTTTGTAATCTTCTTTGTCCTCCCCCTCGTGAACTTCAAAATCAGTGATATTAAAATCGTCATCACGATATTCAACCCTTGGAAATCCGATCCCAATTGTTTCATTTTCTTTATTTTTTATTTCTCTGAAATAAAAAGAAATTTTAAATGTTGCTTGATTATTAACTAAAACTGACATATTTCTCCTTTCAAATTAGCTACTAAAATTTGTTTCATAATATGGAACAATTAGTAATCCATCTGAAGCAACGCTAAATCTTGCCATTCTTTTAACTAAATCTAATCCTACTTGTTTTTCAGATAAATGCCAAATTGGTTGTTTTAATTCTATCCTAAATATTTCTGTGTTTATAATTAAATCATTTCTATTTTGGATACTTGAAGGTCCCATAATTCTTTCTAAAAATGTTTTTGGATTTATATTTCCAAACCATTCCAATGTGCCATTTATTTTTCTCGGGGCTGTTTGACCATAGCTATGTGGAAAAACATTTTCAGCAAATCTTGCCCTATGATCATCATATTCATGGCTTTTAAGAGTATATTGTGCTTCTAAATTATTCTCTATTGATAAACTAAATGATGTTATATATGTTATATCACCTTTTGGTTTATTTGGACCAGATGCGAACACACTATTTTTTGCATCTGGAATCCCGAAATGACCTATTACATCATCTGTAGATGATACAATTGAACAATCTCTGCCATAAGCTACTCTACGGCTTGAACTTCCGAGAAAGAAAGGATCAGACA
>Ga0100403_1000030_pt1 | contig 131852 bp, 208 predicted proteins | sample CryGeymet201501t_FD_83663 | JGI IMG/M metagenome (GOLD analysis project Ga0100403, IMG submission 83663) | Groundwater microbial communities from Crystal Geyser aquifers in Utah, USA - Crystal Geyser metaG 2015-01t | ecosystem: Environmental > Aquatic > Deep subsurface > Groundwater | place...
CCATCAGCTAATTCAACGGCTGGCCCATCTTCTCGATGGCGTTGGTCGTTTTGGAACCAAAATTTTGTTCCATTAGCATTTTCAATTGCTGGCCCATCAAGGCGATGAAGCTGGCCATTTTGCAACCATTCTTTTGAGCCATTGGCATATTCAACGGCTGGCCCATCAAGGCGATGAAGTTTGCCATTTTGCCACCAAAATTTTGATCCATCAGGCCATTCAACGGCTGGTCCATCAAGGCGATGAAGCAAGCCGTTCAATCGCCATTCTTTAGTGCCGTTGGCAAAGGTTTCTAGAGTTGGTTGTTCTTTTTGGTTTTGCATTTGGTCCCCTCACAAGATCAAAGAATCAAAGAAAGAAAGAGGTTTTTCTTTTGGATGATTTGTTTGCAATTTTTTGATTCTTTGGTTGAATTTTGATTCTGAAAGCTCGTTTCCATTGATCCACCATTGTTTTGTCCCATCGGCTTTTTCAACGGCTGGGCCATCAAGGCAATGAAGTCGGTAGTTTTGCCACCATTCTTTTGAGCCGTCGGCAAATTCACACGCTGGGCCATTTGTTCGATGGCGTTGGCCGTTGAAGAACCAAAATTTTGATCCATCAGCTAATTCAACTGCTGGCCCGTCTTCTCTGTGACGTTTCCCTTCGAAGAACCATTCTTTTGTTCCGTTGGCATTTTCAACGGCTGGGCCATCTGTTCGATGAAGTTGACCGTTGACCCACCAAGATTTTAAACCATCAGCCCATTCAATAGCTGGCCCGTCAAGGCGATGGCGTTGGTCGTTTTGGAACCAAAATTTTGAACCATCGGCCCATTCAACGGCTGGCCCGTCAAGGCGATGGAGTTTACCGTTTTGGAACCATTCTTTTGAACCATCAGCATTTTCAACGGCTGGGCCATCAAGGCGATGGCGTTGGCCGTTGAGTTGCCATTCTTTTGTCCCACTTCTAGAGATTTTACAAACTGGTTGTTGGATTCCCATTTTGACCTTTTTCGTGTGCAATCATTTTTTGTTAAACTCACTAGCAGATGATTCTAACTTTTCCAATCTTTTAATTCTTTTTGTTAGATATTTGATTCGTGAAATTGAGAGGAAGAAGCCAAAAGACTCAAACAAAACCGCAAAAATAACTAGCGCATAAAGATCACTTGGGAAAAACGAGCAAATGGAAAAAATGAAAAAATTCAAAAACCAAAAATTATTTTGAATTTTTTCATTTTTTAATAGCATTTTTTGATTTGAAAGATCATCAAGTTTTATTTTATATAATTTACTATCATTATAAATGCTAATAATTATTTTAATCCACATCGTAATAAGGCCACATCTGAAAATCTCATTACCTACTTGCACGGATTTTCTCCATCTCAGTTAGTTCTTCAGATCCCTCGGACTTTAACATCCTGTTAGCCATTTCATCAAGTTCTTCATGGTCAATCTCTTCTTGTTTCCAAAGATCAATTTCTTCAATTTGTTCTAAAATATATTTTTCTATTTCTTTTTTGTCATCAATAATAAAAATCAGACCAAAATAGATACTTAAAATTTCCATCCATAAAATTACTAAAAACAGTGGATAGATCAAATAGATCAAAAAAACACAAATCAGACTAGATATTGATAAATTTAAAAAAAGTCTATCCATTTTTAATAATTCTTTTTTTGCTTTTAAATAAAGGTTTTTAGATATATATCCTACGATTTTTTTAAAATACTTTTTTATAGCAAAAAGTTTTAAGAATCTCAAAAACGCTACCATTAGAAATAGACCTACTATCATTTATCCTATCCTTTGTTCATCTCCACATGCAGAGCCCTCTGATGCAATGATACCACAGCCGTGGCGGGCGGGGTTCGCCCCGCCCGCCACGGCTTAGAATTTCGCCCTTTGTGTCATTGTTTTTATGGATCCTTGTGTTTCTTTGATTGAGTTGTTAAAAAGGAAGGTATTTGCTCCCATGAGCAAAGCAAATAATAATGTACCAAAATTAAGACAAACAAAAAATGAAATTAATAAATAAAAGAACAAAATGAATGAAATCCATTTACCAATTTTTAGAAAAACTATTCTTCTTTTAAGAAGCTGTCGTTTATTTAGTTTATTCGACATAATCTTTCACATTCTTTTCCCAAAGGGAAATAGTATCATCAAAGATTATAGTTTCCATGGAATTCCTCGGTCCACCGACCTGCTCTTGAACATATTTATATGCATCATCAATTTCTTTAATATACTTATTCATAGAAAGAACATTTTTTTTGATGAAATTTAATCTTAAATTAATCAATAAAACAAAAGTTAAATCATACAAAATTATTGGTATAAGAAATAGATTATTAAAATCTTTTTGGCATGAATAGAATAAAATAGGGAAAAAAAGTATATAGATCAAATTCCAAAGATTTTCAAAGTTATTTTGAAAAATAATTAATTTAGATCTTTGTGTAAATCTTTTTTCTTTAAGTAGTTTTTGTTGCTTGGCTAAACAATAAAATGTTATGATTATGTTAATAGACAAAGAAATGATTAAAAAAATTATCGTAAAAGATAGAGTTGCTACTCGCTTGGTTTCCGTTAACATGTCTCCTCTTTTCTGGGTTTGATGACAAAATTTGATTTTTGTTTATATAATAAACAAAGGAGGAAAGTTTTTATGAAGAAATATTATAATGTGAAAATTTCAGCTTTTGTTGCAGCCGAGGCTTCGGCGGAAGACCTTGAAATTGAAATACCAGAAGAACTTGATGGTTGTTTAGAAGAAAATCAACTCTTTGATGATTTTATCTTTCCGAAATATAAAGATAAATTGCGTGAACAACTTCATTTAAAAAATGAAAACGAATGGTTAAAGGGTGCTCTTCACACTAATCTTGGTCTAGAGAGAGCAAAATCTTCAACAGAAAAATTACTTGAACTTCAAATGGAAGCTGAATTGTTGATGAACAAGAAAAATGAATTTAATTCAAAATTAAAAGAAACCCATGAAAGAATTTTAAATATTGCTGATGAAATGGAGGTACTTGAAGATAAAATCAAATCTGAACAATTAGAGCCAGAAGAGCAAGAATAACTATCAGAACCATTATTGTATTTGTTGAACTATTGTCTCTAAATCGAAGAGGTTTATCTCTCGCAAAAGATCGTCGGGAAATGCTCCTGGCCCTTCTATTTCCAGGGAACAAATAGATATCAAATTAATAACATCTTTAAAATCAAAAAACTCTTCAATCGCATTAAAAATATCTATTTCATAAATTAATAGATCTTCCATTCTAAAAAAAGAAATAATTTCTTCTATAAAATCATAAAACCTATCCAGTTCGGAGTCATTAAGTTCCTCGTCCTCACACCAATAGTCAATGAATTTTAATTCTAAATAATTTTCTGGAATCCACTCGGAAAATCTTTCGTTTGTCAGAACAATTTCTGAAAATTCTTTTCTAGATATTTTATTCATGGAGAAGACTGAACCTATTGCATGTTATTGTAAAAAAATTAGTTTGAGTTTGTTTAAGATTAATTATTTCAAAAAAGTTTTCATTCATCATATCTGCTGAATTTTCATCCAAATATTGATGGGCTTGTATAATATCCCTAAAAGCCATTAAATACAAATAAGCTCCTAATTTTTTATCATAATGTTCTACAGCAATTACAAAAGATTTATGATCTAGAAGAAAATAATCTGGATAACGTCGAACAAGAACACCATTATGTTGTTTTCTATGTTCCCATTGGATAGTGTGAAACTCTCGTTTATAAAGATATTTATCTATAAAATAAGAATCACCATTTGCTTCCATTTTAAAGAATTGGTGATTGTTGTAACAAATGTAGTCATAAAGGCAATCAGATTCTAACGACATGTGTTTCTACCAGATTGTAAATCTTAATTTTTATGATATGATTAGTTTTGATCATTTTGGTAAAATCAATTGCTTCTCCTATTTTTTCAAATGAATTTAAATATGTTTGACATTCATTTTCTGGCCAAAATAATTTATTGCCAGGATTGTTCACAAATGAAACAATAACATATCTTTTAAAAAATTTGGAAAAATCGAATTCAATTAAATCTTTTTTTAATTTCTTTCTTTTTTTAATTTCTTCTTTATCAAAAACCCTATTTTGCATTATTTGCTCTGGTGTACAACAGAATTTATATTCTTGTTTTTCACTATCTTCTGGGATGAGTAGATAGTACAATTTTTCATCCAATAGATGATTAAATACCCATTTTAGATAAACGGGTTCTTCTATTTTCAGTTCTTTTTTCATGGGAGCAACCCTAAAACATAATCTAATGATTTAAAATTAAGTTGATCCCAAGATGCAACATTCTGTAATAATGTAGATTTTGCAATACTACTCTCTGGGAACCACAATTCTCTGGAATAATTGTGGTCTCTAGAAAAGTGATACAATCCAAGCATAGATTTTTCCCAAGCTCTTTCGGTGTGAGTATAATTATCCCAATTATCGATAAAATCTTGATAATCTCCTCTTTCTCTACTGCCCTCTATAATATGACAATAAAAAGCATAATATGGGTTCGGCCAAATATTTCCTTTGTTAATTGAAAAGACATAATCAGATCGAATAGTTTCAATTAAAATAGACAATGGTTCCCAATGTTCTCTTTTTAGCACTTCTGCTTTTATGCCTGCTTTTATAATAGGTATAATTGTTAAAGAAGATCTTCCAGGGAAGAATAAAAAATTATCTATTTGAAAAATAAGCCGTGAGATAAAATTCCAAAAAAGATCTTCTTCTTGTGAGAGTTCATAAATAATCATATTCATTAAATTAAAAGTTATGATAGTCCCATTGTTCTCAAAATTTATAAAATTATTTTGGGTTAATTGTTCGGAAAAAGCCTGAATACTTCCAGCGTTGATAAGCTGGAAAAAAGCGTCAGCCTTTTCTTTTGTCGTTCTTTTCATAACTATCTCAAAGAATTTGTTAAAAACTAGGACAGAAATTCTACATGATTCTTCTAATGGGACTATTATATTGCTTTCTTTGTTGGATAGTTTGATCCCGCCGGTCAGTTCCATTTGACTCATCTGTTATTCTCCCCAGGGTTCTTTGTTGAAGTAGTCATCAACTTCAACCTTCATTGCCCGTTCTTCGTCTTCGTCTGATTCAAAATCTGATGCTAGTCCTTCGAGGCATCCTTTGTCAAACATTGAGAAAGTCAAATCATAGATCATTACAGAGGGGAGATATTCATCGTCAAAAAATTCAAGCAAATAAACCATAGCGTCTGCCACTTCTCCAAAGAATTTTATTCTAAAGACTATTAAATCTTCATAATTCACGGGGAAAAGCACGCAAAATTTTTCAATAATTTCCAAAACATTTAAATCAGAAGATTCAACATTATTCCCTTGTACAATAAGTTTGAAGTTTACGTCTGTGTAGTTCTCGTTAACCTCACCCCAAAAAAGCAAATCTTCATCATTTTTGAATTCCAAAATCTTGATGCGTTGTTTCTCTAAATTGGTGAATAAATTATCAGTAAATTCAATCAATTCTACACATTGTCGCTCTTCTTCATCTAACAACTTCGGACTCCCTTGTTTTTGTTTCTAGTCTTCCAAACAGCTTCATACCGACTTGCTTCGAACACCATTGTAGCACGCCAAAACGTAACCCTGTGGTTGGAAGCTAAAAATCATTATTCTTTAGATTTTGTTTCAAGTATTTTAAATTTACATTGGCCATTAGTTCCAGGTACGACAATTTCATTATCTTTAGCATCAAAATAACCATATCCGTGAATAACTTTAGAAATTCTTTTTCTTGTTACATCTTTGCTAACAGCTATTCATCAGTCTCCTTTACGTTTAGTTACAGCAAATTCATTCCAAAATTTAAAAACATCATCAATTGATGAAAAATAAAAATTTTGATCAGCAGACATCACATCAACACTTAAATTCTTTATTTCCCATTTATATGATCTATTTAAGAACATATTTCCACTCTGAATAACCCATTTATAATTGATTTCAGATAAATAGGCATAAACATCATCACTTAATTTTAAAACTCTAATCTTTCTCAAAATCTTTTGTAAATCTTTAACCTTATTCTCTAAAAATTCAAGTTTTTTAATTATTTCTTTATTACTCATTTTCTTCCTCTTTGCACCACATTCCCTAATTCCCTTATCTCTCGGAACATATTAATTCTTGCCTGTTCTTCAAACTCTTCAAATTCTTTGGTTTTAAAAATCTTTGTTCTACTATAAAAATCCGTAAGAAAATCAATTCGTTTGATTAAAAATGTATTTTTAGATAAACCTTTTGTTAAACCAAGAACTTCTTGCTGTAAAAGTTTTTTGTAAATCTCATAATCTTCTTCCGGCGAAGCCAACACCAAACAATCTATATCTAAAAACAAATCTAAAAGATGAGAGTCTCTTTCCGAAGTGTGATTTGCAGTAGCATAAATAAATTCATGTGCTTTGATTATTATACCATATTCATAAGGAGGAAGATAGAATGCTTTCATTTCTTTTAAAAATAATTCACAAGAAGCTGCTTCTGAAAATAGGCCAGAATATTCAACAATAATATCGTGATACCAAATAGCTAAAAATAAACTTGGTAGTTCATTTAGATCTTTTAAAACTTTTCCTGATTTGATTAGCTCATTTATTTTTTGAAATATGAAATCTAAATGATGAATATTATGAAAAACTCTTAAATTATTTTGATATCTTAAAAAAAGATTCTCAAATGCCATGCTAATTGTAGCCTCATGTGCGTCTTTACCAATAATTTGTTTTAAATGATTCCTAAAAAGTTCTTTCAAATCATCTTTAGGTCTATTCCCAAAAAACCATGGGCACAAATCATTTTTCGTCACTTTCTCCATCTCTCGGTCTCCTCGTGAAAGAATTATCTCATAGTAACAGGCTACGACTGGCACTGGAAGTATTAACTATCTTTTTTGCTTGATTCGCTCAAACTTATAGATTTACCATTATCAAATAAATTATCTATTTCTCTAGAATAACCGCTCTTGTATGAATGGTTTATAAAAAAGGGCAATTTTATTATTTTTATTTCTTTTGTATCTCTTAAAAAACATACTATGATATTTTTACTTATTTTCCATTTTATGGCATATTGAACACGATTAATTGATAGGGTATTTGGAACGTCATAGGAAGATGAATAAAGTGTAAATTTAATTCCATCTTCTTCAACAGTGTGAAGATTTGAATGCATTTTCATTTCTTCCTTTTAGCCATCGACACAGAGCGATCATTTTCAGATGGGTTTTGTTTAACAATTGAGATGCCAGTTTCAATAGGTTTTTTCCCATTAATTTTTTTTATTCCTAAAATTAATTGTTTTTTTTCTTGTTGCTCAACTTTTAATATTTTCTTTTTTTCTTCTATTAAAAATTCTTCATGATCTTTTATCATTATCCCCAAAAATTCTTTAGATTTCACAAACAAATCATCAACAACTTCATCTTCTCCTAATTTATATGAATAAATTTTTGGTTTAAAAAAATCTTCAATAGTTATAGCCTCTTTTTTGGTATAAAAAACAATTTTTGTTCTCCAAGATATTTTCCATTCAATTGAATAATACCAATCATTCGAATTCCAATATTTAACTTTGAATAGACGAACTTTAAATTTCCCAAATTTTTTCTTTTCAAGTAAAATTCTAGCACTAATATCTATGTCGGTCATTCCTTTTCTCCAGTGTCTCCGAACAAATCTGAAAATTCTTTTTCTGCCATCTCGCTCATTGCTTCAGCGAATTTGGTTAAATCACAGCCATAAAGACCGGCGCAACTTCCTGCGTTTATTTCAACCACTTTGAAGCCGTCCGGTGTTTCACAAACATCTAATGCCCAAACTGGATCTGGTGAAAATTTCGATGGCAAAACATTTTCAACAAAATCAAAAACTTCTTGTTTGATTCTTTGTGTCATCTCTAATTTTTTATCTATTAAATAACTAGAGGCTGTCACTATCTTTCCATTTGAAATAATAAATCGCCATTCAGAGAAAATTAGTTTTGGTTTGGCAACAACAACTAATGTTTCTGGAAATGGTTGGCAAAACGAAATTAAGTTAATATCGTTCTCCCAATTTTGACTATAAATTAGACATCCTTTAAAAACTTTTTCACCAACATTTGGCCTAACAAAAACACATCCGTCTTCACCCAAAGTATCTAATAAAAACTCTTTTTGTTTAATTAAATCACCATAAGGCATCATTATATATGGTGAATTTAAAAGAGACTCAGAAAAGAAAGGATAATAATTTGTGCATTTATACTTATCAAATGAAGCAAAAGCTCCAGGATAGTTTTTTGTTGAACTTAAAATATAATTACAACCTTGTATGCTACCATAAAAAATTGCTGGATTTTTTAGTTCAAAGTCACAATCAGAAAGACTACGGTATGGCATATAATCTAATTCTATTAAATCAAAACCTAAAGATTTGATAGAATCAACTAAATCCCCATGCGTTTCTTCAAACACTTTTTTTTCTAGCATCCAGGTAATCATGGCTCTCCCTCAAAGAACAATTTCATCCCACTCTTCAAATCTCGATTTGGGCCACTCTAAATCTCCATAATCCGGTGATGGTTCTGAAAGATTATATTTCGTTTTAAGATAAATTTCTGCTCCTTTAACATATCCGAATTCTTTAACATAAGTGATATAAATAGGGATACAACTTTTAAAATTCATATCATATAAAGACAAAAATACCTTATCACCAAATGAATCTTCTAACTCTATTAAACTATCAGATCCTAACCAAACCTCAACATCAAATTCTTGTGTGAATTTAAACAAATAAGAACCGTCATTAATTAGTGAAATAGATATGTGTTCATTTTTATCAGAAATCACTTCCCAAAAAATATGACCTTTATTGAAACACGATGATAAAAATTTAACTCTTGAAATAGAAATAGGTTTTTTGTTGTTTTTTGTTATTTTGATAATTACATCATTAATCCGAGGACAGACCAGATTCTCTGCTAGTTGGATTTCCATTCAGACGATCCCTTTCTGTTAGTAATAATTATATGATCCATCTAGCTATTCCAATTTTGTTTTGATTACACCATATTTTAAGTATTTCCAGATCCTTCGGGGTTGGTGATTGGTTTAATCTTTTTCTAGCTTGCACAACTTTCATAGAATTGGGATTTACTTCAACTGTTAACAATCTTTTAATTCCTAAAAAATTATCAGTAACACGTAAAGACCAAATACTTGAATTCCCTGATGCACATGAATTCCCATAACTAAAGACACAATGATGCATCTCCTTTCCTTCTTCTATAAGATCTTTTAAGTTAAGCAACTCAACCATTTCATAAATTTTTAGATTTTTTTCTTTGCCTTCTTTGTACAAAAAAGGTTTAAAATCCATAGAATCCCATTTTTCTGCTTTATATTTTCTTTTCAATAAATTGTTTAATGCGTGCCATTCTTCCATTTGCTTAATGGTTGCATCAACTTCACGCTGCCTCATTGAAAAATTTGGTTGAACAGGAATTAAAAAATTGGGGTGTTCTGGATCAGGAATTCTTCTAGCATATTTCTGGTTGAAAAAGAAATCAATCAGTGGCCCATAATAATTAGGATCAAGCATTGGGTTATCAATAAACCATTTAAAAACAGATTCCCAAAAGATATTTTCCTGTTCACTAAAATCTGTGGCAAGTCTTGTGCCTAGAACTCCATTCACAATCCTTTCATCTCCACCCATAGCTAAAATTTGCCCCCATCTAATTGCTTCGGGCATTGAATAAGAATCTGGTGCCATCATCATATAATGAGCAGCTTTTTTTGTCAATTTTAGCGGAAGATTTTCTGCTGTTCTAATGTTGTTGCCAGAAGCAACATGAGTATACCAAGTCAAATCTTTGTCTAAAAGCAATTGAATATTTGGTAGAGCAGAATTTAGCCAAACATTATCAAAAAACTTCGGGACAGGATAAATAGAAAAACAATGATGAACCAAAGATATTAATTGTCTATCTATGTTGTGACTTTTACATTCCCATTCAGTTATCGGTCTAATTATTTTTTCATTCATTATCGCTATTTTAATAAAAGTATAAGCAACTTTTATTAAATAGTCTTTATCTGAAAATTTACATTTTCTTTTAGAACTCAACTCTAAAAGTTCTTTGATTGGTTGAGCCAATTGTTTATTATCTTTGTTATGACAAACAACTCTGTCTATTTCTTTAATCAATTCATTTTTCAACAAAATTCTTTGTGAGTATTTAATTCTCCCTAACAACAATTGATAAAAATAATCTATTTCTTCTTGTTCAATATCTTTTTTCGAATTATTTGAAGATAAAATCAATTCAGCAGTTTTAGCGCTTTTTTCTCTAGCTTTTTTAAAATCCCTTATTCTTTCTGCTCGCATCTTTTTTCGAGAAGAGCTTGGCATTGGATTACCCGATCTTTGTGATTAATTCTATTCGCTCACAGATATCTTCGATTCTAGCCATGTGATCCCATATTCCTTTCTTTGAACCAATCTGGAGTTATAGAATACTTCCATTTTGCAAAATATGATTTTTCTTTAATATAGTATCTCTGGTATGCTGTCACTATATTTTTGTCTTTATATTCTTCCGGCATAGCTTGCGGTGGATCTGTAAAACCAATGTCTTCTATTGGTGGCTCATTTTTCATCAACCACTCTATTTTTTCTTGTGTTTTATGGATTTTATTATATCTATAAGTATATTCATAACAAAGAGCCAAAGCTAATTCTCCTAACCAACGATAATTAGACAAAGAAATTCTAACCCATTTACAACATGGGTGATTTTTATGTGTTAAACGATATGGAGCTTCTCCACCCAAAACCCAATGTGCTGATGATAATATTTGTGCAGATTCTAAAATCATTTTAACAACGTGCTTGTCGCAATGATGTTTCGCACAAACATTTGGATCCATATTAAGAAAAAAATATTCATAAGACCCGCTCGACCAGAACCGACAATGCGATCTTCATCACGATCCTTTCTTCTCCATCCAACTGCGAGACAAACACCTATTGATATTATTAATTAAAAAAAGATCTGATGTTTCTATTATCTTAAACTCTGTGATTTTAGACTCTGTGATTTTAGAATCCTTTCAAGCAATTCTCTTTTCTTTTGTTCAGCAAGTTGTTCTTTTCTAGCTTGTCTCTTCTCTACTTCTACAACTTTTTTGCAAAGAATTTTCACCAGTTTCTATTAAACGATCAATTAATTTATTATCATGTTTACGATAAATAAAATATATAACAAAACAACAACTTATTTTGACATAATTATCCGAGGGGGAAAAAGACATGTTTGTTTTCCAGTCGATATCCCATGAAACAACATGTCTTTTTTTAAGGAATAACTAAATTGGGCTGTCCTAATTCTTACTAATTTTCCATCTATCTCCCCTTTACAATAGATGTCTTTCATTCATCCCATTCTTTCTCTCACCATTTATAATCCCCGTTTTTTTCAGCTTCCAAAATATCTAAAATTGTTTTTCTTGGATTGCCACCTATAGCGCCGTTTTCTGCTGCATAAACAAGCATTTTATAAACAACAGCACAAGGGCACTTAATTCTTTTATGGGCTATATTCTCACATGTTTCGCATAAAACAATTAGATTTACCGGGCGATTTTCACCTCCTTTTGAGGCTGGAATAATATGATGTGCAATCAAATCCTCTTTTGAATTCCCACAAATTTCACAACGATCACTCCGTTTGTGAACTTGTCCCCTAACCCAACCGCTTGTACCCCTTTTTCTCCTTTTGTGTTTCTTTTTTGATAAAATGATGAATCACCACCTTTCATTGATTCTCTAAATTTATTTGATAATCGAAATAAAAATAACCACGTCCAGTAGATTTTTTTGCAATCTCAAATGATTTGAAACTTTTAAAGAATTCAGAAGAAACAGAGTCATGTGGCCCAACCATTAACTCATTTAGTCCCACATGCTTTGCTATTGAAGAAACTAATCGCTTCCCAATACCTAATCTTCTAAACTTTTCATCAACAAAAACACCAACAGCTTCAAATCGTTGAAAGAAGAGACACCATCCAACTATCTCTTCATTGACAACCGCAAAACAGATGGGGAAATCAGGATATCTTTTTCTATTTTTGATGTAGCATTTCATGTGCCCATCTGGAAAACATAGTTGTCTAAATCTTTTCCATTGATCTTCTGTTATGTCAGAAAATTTCTTAATGAAGATTTCAACGTTCATTGGGTTCCTCGCTAGATTTAGGATTTTCCTCAAGGATAGGTTCTACTTTCATCAAAATCTTGTTTTTTAATTCAGAGGCTGTTAAAAGAATAGATGTTAATGGACCATGTTCGCATCTTATTCTATTGATTTGGTTGAACAAGTTCTCGTCTGCTACAAAGTCCATGAGAACACAATCTTTTATTAAACAGTCAGCTATATAGTATTGTTCTCCTTCCTCTTTAAAATAAGGGGAGAAACAACCAAGTATTGTCAAACTTATCGACTTGCTCTCTGGTTTCACAAGGCATCTCCTGACTTTGGTGTTTAAACAAAAGAACACCGAAAATAAGATTTAAACATTCGTGATAGTCTGAAGAAAATTTATAAGATTAAAAGACCAGATGTCACAGAGCAAAGAGACTCAGCTTAATATTCTTTTTTATTTTTAGATAATTTCCAACACATGTGTGAAGTTGAAATAAAACAAACCATGAGAGAGAATAGAAAAAAACTATATAGATTTAATCTATTGTATCCTATAAGTGCTCCACAAAGAATGAAATAACCAATAAAAATTGTTGAACAAACAGCTATTTCCCCAAAATTAGTTTGTTTGTCATTGCTCTCTTCTGCCATCACGTCTCTCCTTGGCCGCCCCATCCCCGGGGGCCAAGCTTGCCGCTGCTGGGCCTCTCTGGCCCTCCTAGCGACCTGTGGCACCATTATAGCATCTCCGCAGAGGGCTTTGGGCTTGAAATGATTCAGGTGCATGAAGATGACATAATTGCATGTGCGTTAACTCGGTTGATAAGTCTTTTCTTTTTTAACTGTTCTTTTGTTAGAAAACTTTCCGGTGAAATTTGCATCAGGTCGCAGCTTTTGAAGACGTTAAAATCTTCATACCATTCATTTGGATTTTTCTCGTCAATTAAATCGTCGCCCTCAAACTCTGCACAGCTACGTTTAGCACAAAAATCTTTTGACCGCTGAACCACATCATCAAAGTTATTTGTCACAAATAACTCTGGTGACAACTCGGAAACACCATCTCTTTTTACTTGCTTTACATGATAAATCACATAAGTTATTATTTCTTCTCTACAAACTTTTTCTTCAAACACTCGAACTTTTCTTTTTGATTTTGTTCTTTCTTTTCTTTTTCTTCAAGTTTTCTGCGTACTAGATATTCATCGAAAAGTTTTTCCATTTTATCTGAAACAAAATCTTCGATGTTGAGTTGATTAAAATCACCAGACTCAAAGACGACTAACTCGTCTATCCATTCACTTTGATACAAATTTTTTTTCTTCAACAAGTTTTTTTCTATTAAGTCCACGCTTATTTTTATCATAGACAAGACGCTTGCTTTCCATGAAAATTTTATCTGCAAAATTTTTCAGTTTTTCTTCATCCATAATTTCATGTGACACTTAAAGTGTGTTTAGATCATCATCATCATATGGATATCTGTCTCTTCGAATGTAAACTAAATATTTCTTCATGTCTTCCCTTTCTAAATCTAATTCCCTTACATCCATTATACCACTGACGGCAGAGAGGCACACCTTGGAAGCCTAGTAACCTTGATCTATCCTTCAACAAGATCAATAGAGTTTTCAAGAATTTTGACAAGCTGTGGATTGATGTTGAATCGTGTAGCATTTATTTCAATGCTTTTTCGCAGGTTTCCATCATTTTGTCTTTGACAAGCAGAAGCACAATCACAAAAAAATTCTACTAGATCCAACAAATTAAAATCATCTATCCCATTTTTGAAGTGATCTGGATGGTGTCTATTGTTGGCATAGTGGTGAGCTAAAGCTGGCCCCATGTTCTTCAAATGTTCATTGTACTCTTCTGATCCATAAGTTGTTGCAGCCAATTTGGGCGTGAACTCTGTGAACAACTCAACTTCTGGACTTGAAAGTTTTGAGGCGTCGTGATCTTCGCCTCTCGAAATCAACTCACACGCCAATTTGTTGATCTTTTTTTGAACCAAATTAATATGATTCATTGTGTGAAAATTCGTTGCTTGTTCTTTGATCGTTAACTCTTTACTCATTTATCATTTCCTCTCTTATAAAAACTATCTCTTTTGCTAAACTTTCATATTTTTTATCTAAATCTTTTTGATATTCTACAATTAATTCTAAACATCCAAAAATTTTGGCGCTGTTTTCATCCATTAAATCTATTTTATCCTTTTGAGAATCTAAGATTTCTAGAAAAACATTCAATAATTTTATTAAATTTTTATTCCATACTTCAGATGGACTTTTAATTAAATCTTCTTCTGTTTTTTTCATTTTTGTCCCCTCTAAATTTTTGAAGGTTCTCAAGCGATAGTCAAATAACCAGGGAATTCTTTTTCTAAAATTTTCAATTGGCACCTGTTTTCTAGCTCTTTTTTAAGATCTTCTTCTCTCATAGGAATTAAAGTCCAATTATTGTAAGAAAGTTTGTTTACAAAGAAATCTTTATAAACATGTGCTAAAAAATAATTACCTTTTTTTGTCTTTAAAACAAAGACTATGTAATCTATCCCACAAAAATATAGATCATATCTCCCGATTATTTTTGATTCTGATGTTTTATAAACAACTTGATCTTTAATTATCATAATAGCGGGTGGGCCTGAAATTTCTTGAGAGTCTTTATATATTTGAACTGCACGAACAGTAAAAAAGCTCACAGCAGCAAGAATCACTAGCCAAATAACCCACATCTTTAGTCTCCTTTAGGATCAACAGACATACTAACTTTTATCCTATAATCTTCAAATGATAAATCATCTGTAACAAAAACTCTTAAATAACAATTATTCAAGAACATGATTTGCAATTCTTTACCTTTTTCCAAAATGTTATCTTCATCAGTGTCTAAAAAGACAAAAAGAGATTCTTCTAAAAATTCAGTTTCTGGGAAAAAAGATTCTGCGACTGAAACATGCCCAACCGAAAGAAGTGATTTAAATCCATCTAAATCAACTGTTATTTTGTGATTATAAAAAATTTCTTTATAATTATCTGTTGTAAATTGTAATAAATCTAAATCTTTGATAGATTTTTCTAATAGTTTATTTTTAAAATCTTTCATTGAATATAATATCTCGAACTGATCTGGATTAAAAATGTTTCCTTCTACATAACTAATAATTCCAATTATGTTCTTAATCTTTTGTTTTGATTTTTCGTCTAATGCTTTGATGTATTCTAGAAAAATTCTTTTATTCTTTTGTGTCTCTAGTCTTGTTAAATGTTCTTTAGATTCTCTTTGTGTTTTAAAGATTAAGCCGTCGAATGACTTATAGAATTTATTAGATTTTCCATCTAATAAACATTCAAAGAAATTCTCACCGATGTAGGCTTTCTCATTAACTTTCATTTTTCTTCTCTCCCTCTAGATAATCAGTTAGCACTTTGGTTGATCTAGCCAAACTTGTGACTGTTTTCGTTAATTCTTCAATTTTTTTCAAATTGTCAGAAATTTGTTTTTTTCTAATTTCTTGCAAATATTCTAATTCAAAGACACGATCTGAAAGAGAATTTATTGTTTCTGTGTTTATTCTCAACTCTTTTTCATTCTCAAGTCCTTTATCCCTTGATCTTCCCCACATTATGATTCCTCTCTTTAAAACAAATCACCATTTTCTTCACATTTTATGTCTTCATAATCAGCAGCATATCTTCGATAAAACTCTTGTTTAATATTTTCGAGCACACCAGTTATCATCGCAATTTTTGAATACTTCGGAGTGCCAAAAGTTTCTAACAAAACTTTTGTGAATGAATAATTAATTAAACCAAGATAATTAATTGGAGTAAAATTAGCTTCTTTTTCAATTGCATCAGCTAGTTCTTTAATTTTTGGGTCAAGGTTTTCTCTCTGCTCTTGTTTGATGTATGGCATTTTTATCTCTTTCTTAAAAAAGGGGGACTGATCTAACCAATTCTTTTTTCTGCTTCTAGTTGTAGAAAAAACTTTTTGAAATCATCAGATACAACCGCTCCTTAACATATTCATAGCATTAAAAGTCTTCGGTGAAATCCTTTGAATTATTCTAATATCTTTGACACCATCTCTTGCCTCCAAAATCTTTCCTTCTTTCCAGATGAAAATAACTTAGTCTCCTTGTGTCCAGATTACTTTAACAAGCTTGTTTGAATAATTATTTAAAACGAAATCGCCACGAAGCATTAAGTCACATCTGGGACAATAAAACATTTCAATAACATCATGGAATCCTTATCGACTCCACCGATCATAATTAGACAAGGATGAATTAAAAACAAACTCTTTATGTCGGCAATCTTCTCTTGGTTCTTTGTTTAAAAACAACTCTTCCATCCAAAAATAAAGAAATGCCATAGCTTCTAACAATTCATCTTCTAGGATTTCTTTTGCAATTGGTCTTTTGTCATTCATAGCTGAAATTATATTGCCGACTTGATTAATCAACGCTGCGAGTTTTAGGTTATTAGAAGATCCTCTAAGGTACTCTGTGTCTGAAATTAGATTTTCCGAAGAAGTTTTATCTATTCATCTTTTCCGCAAACACCTCAAAATCGAACTTTGTTTGTCCTTGAAGTTCAAGTTGTTCGAAACGATCTTGAAGATATTTTGAGTGAAGTTCGGGATCTTCACCCAGATCCAAAACACTATATACTTCATCATAATGATTAGCTGATAACCTTTGTTCTGCTAATTCATCGGCACGCAAAAATGCTTCATGTTCATCAAACGCTGCAACTATAATAACTTCTATTTCTGATGTTTTTTCTTCCGCAAGCTCACCATTTTCATCAGTGTATTCATTAACACAAACAGATTCTAAAACTACCTCAAATGCGTGCTTTATTTTCTCACAGGCTAAAGCTTCCATTTTATTTAATTCTTCTTTTCTTTTTTTTGTTTTTTCTTCCAGATCTTTAAGCATTGTTTACAATCTGAAGTAGGCTTTCTGATCGCCTTGTAATATGGATGATCCTTGCATTTTAATTCAATCATTTGTTTCCTCCTGCCTTACGGATACGATCTTGTTTTGTATTATACCCGAGCCCCTGGGGGTTTTGGTTTTGGATTTAATTAATTAGATTTCGTTTGAATAGTATATTTTGAATTTGTATTGTTAAGCAATTCCTTAATTTTATCAATCGAATCCATGTTGACAATCACCACATCCCAAGAATATTCTTCACCATCCATAACAAATGATTTTCTCACTAAAAAATCACGACTGCTCACTTCGTTGCTGTGAAGATAATTCCTCACATGTGTTAGGCTTTCAAACTTCATGGCGTTCCCTTCCCATTCTTGCTAACTCTTTTAGGTTTAGAGAATACACCTTTTGTGATCTAGCATTTTCGTCAATTTCTCCGAACTCTTCTTTTAAATATCCAGAAAGCTCAACAATAGGATTAAAACGATCTTCTTCAGGATATTGATTTAAACCATTTTTATCTAATAATAAAATATCGTCATCAAAAGAAACAGAAATATCAAATTTAACTATTTCAAATCCAAATTTTTCACAAAGAATTTCAATTGTTCGATCTTCGAGTTCACTAAAAATAAAATTAGGACCAAATTCTAAATCTATCTTTGCCGATTCTATTTGATAATCATCGAAAAACCTATCTTTGTTTTCGACAATTGACTCATTTAATTTTATTTTCTTTTTAATTAATTCTTTTGCTGCTTGTGAAACAGAAAATGATAAACACTGGTCAAATGATTGACTAGAAAATTTCTCCGTGTGGATTAAAAAAATTTTATTTCCAGATTCGACATCAAAATGCCCAATTGAATAAAAGAAAACACCGTTTCTACCCATTTCTCTTTCTTCTCTTTCTGCCTGCGTCTTTGCCTTTTTCAAATAAAGAAAGCCTGAATGCATGAAAATCTTCATTTTGTGCTTGCATGTCAACTTCACCGAAAACATTTTTGATTTTTTCTGATAATTGTATCGTAAGTTCCCCGTATTCCCCACCAACATAATCGCCTATTCTTTTTGTCAATAAACCAGTGTTACCAGATATCTGAATTTCAGCATCTGGTGCCATCATTTTAAATCCGAATTTTTTACACATCAATTCTGATAAGCAATCGATGATATCATAAATAGTTGGGTTTATACCTTTTAATGTGACTTTTGCAGATCCTACTAAAAATTCATCTTTATCGTCTTTAATAATCTTTTCGAGTCTTATTTTTTCTTCAACAAGTTTTTTTCCCATGGACTTGCTGGCTGCTACACAAAACAACTCAAAAAATTGTTCTTGCGAAAACTTTAATTCATGGTAAAAATGAAAAGTGTCACTATCTGGATAAAAATCAAGGCAAATTTCATAAAAAAATCTTTCTACTCTTTCAGGTTGATCTGTTAATTCACCCACAATTTGCTGAATGTTTTCAACTTGCTCTTGTGTCATTCTCGGTCTCCACTGTTGACATTTTCACAATATTCTTTCCAAATTTTATTCATTTCGATTCTTTTTTGAGGTCCATCAACGTTCTCAACGAACTCACCATTTTTTAGTTTTTCAATGGCATCATAACTCATGGTGATTCCTTTTGTCCCTTTTCAATATTTGCTTGTTCAATTAATTCTTCTCTTGTTTCACATCCATAAAAATACATTGTTTCTTGTTCAGCAAAGAAAATTATTTCACCGCAGCTAAAACATTCAAAAGCATCAATATCATCCCCAAGTGGATGGTCGCTCCCGGCAACATAGTTCATTTGGCCGCATTTGGTGCATGGCTCTTTGTAGATCGTCATCTGTTAACCTCACCTTCAGAACGACAAGTCATTGAAAAAAAGATAATCTTTCATATCAATATCCTGGCAAAATTTTTCTTTATGAGTTTTTGAGACTAAAAATTGTCTATACATTTGAGTGTCCCATTGTAGTGCGATAAATAAATAAAAGTTGGAAAAATCTTTTATTTTCCAACTTTTTTGTTTTAGTTGTAGATACTCTTCAGAATCTAAATAGTTAGAAATTAAGATAGACCAATAAACCGACCCTTCAAAAATTTTAACCCCTCTTGTCTCTGAAAAATAGATACCGTTTTCGATAGACCCAGAAATGAATGGAGAAAAAAGCAAAGCGTTAGAGACAAAAATAACACCTGTTTTTTTCATATCAATCAACCAGTTTAAGATGATCTTTTTTAGGAGTCTCTTTCTTTATATCTGAAAATAAATCTTTAGGATTGGGTTCTTTATCTGTGATTAACCATTTGAAAAGTCTTTTTGAATTTTTCTTTCCACAAATCCTACCTAATATAAAAAAGAATTCACACAATGCCCAGGTATCATTTGTGATTGTGATGCTAGCTGCTGATTCTTCTCTTGAATTCTCTTCAATTTTTTCTATTGCGTTCAAAGCTATGCCTGTTAAATGCACAGCTTTTTCCCCGAATGTTTCTGGAATAACTTCATCAAAAATAACTTTCCCTGTTTCAATATCTTTGATTAAAATTCTATGTGGGGCTGTTACTATCTTAAAAGCCATGTTTGGCTCCTTTCTGCCCTCTGGCCAAATTCAAGTCTATCGCTTTTCTCGCCCAGGAGGAAAATCATTGTGTTCATTCAGTCTATGTTTAATGTCCAGATTGCCTTGGGATTAGCTTCCCAGCTTCTGCAAGTTCTAATTTCGTAATTACCCATTGGTAAGAATGTTGTTTCATGTTCTGGATGATCGATATAGGTCCCATTCTCAACAATTATACGACCTAGAACATATTTATCTTTTCCGCTGACTTCTTGGAACGGTAATTGTTCTCTAAACAAATGCGAATCATATGAATTTACAGTTTTTTCTGGAATTATTTCTTTGTCTGTTTTAACAAAAATCAAATCACCCTGTTGGGCAGCTATATGCTTGGCGTTGATGTTCCCAGCTATCCAGTTGTATGCTCTTGGAACCCAATTGTGAACCGGGTTGTAATCCCCGTCTTTTGATCTACATGGGTGTGTTCTGTGGAAGTGAACTCGTGTCCCTTTTTCTTTAAGTCTTTCAAAGATAATTAGGAAAGTTGGATAACCACGGCCTTGTGCTGTGCCCGTAAGGGTGTAAAACATTAATCCATAATCATCTCTACCGTTCAATTTCTCTTCAATATCGAACATGGCTGTATTGCCATTTAAAACAAATCCTCGTTTAATAACATTGTAGCTCAAGCTATAACAATAAACTGTTTGATATCCTCCAATTGCCAAAGAGGCATATGGAACTGTTACAATTTTATTTTCATTGTCTACAATTGGTGTTAAAGCGGACCTTTGTCTAACAACACCCGTCTCGTCTTCTTTGGGAGCATCCAATTCGTTTTCGCTATTGACAAGTTTCGGGAGGCACGTCCATGGATATCCTGTTTGTTCATTGAGATATTCAGGCAAAGCGTAAAGAATGAAATAAAAATAACTCATCAAATCTTTTTCATAAGTAGTTCTTTTACTTGCCTCTTTCGCTAGTTTTTTCGTTATCTCTGGATGTTTTTCTAACATCTCTTCCCATAGAACAAAATTGTCATTGAAAAGGAAATATTGTTCATTTTTTTCAGATTTGAAAAAGATCCTAAGTGGGATTTCACCTTCGGTCATTGCTTGATAAAGAAGAGGAAATCTTGATTCTGAAATATCGATTGAATCAATGTCTTGCATAATTTTAGTAAAAGCACGATTGCCCTGGGTTTTAAGGACTGCTTTTCTTTTTTCTTTAAATTCAGGCAATTCTTCTATCCAAGGCATAGACTTTACATTACTATAATTTATTGGTTGTTTAATCTTCATCATTAAATCTGATAAATTATTGCAAGCTTTTTCAAATTCTTCGAAAGTTTTAATTTTTCCAAAGTAAGAATTGAAAACAGTAGAGACTTTAACGGAATTAACTGTAAATTTAGAAGATTTCAAAAATGTTCTGAACCCCATTAATCCAAAGATATTTTTTTCTTTTAATTCCTCTAAAAATGGTTCTATTTTATTTAAAACCTTTGTTATTCCCGTCTTATTGTCTCCTAAAACATTGTCAATGTAATATCCCTTTGAGACAAAATACTTTAATAGATTTTTGAAACTTTCTGAATCAAAATTAAATCTATATCTGATGTCATTTACCGTGTCAAAGGTAAAGTCAAAAGAGCTTGAACTATATTTCTTGTTTGAGACTAAAAGTTTAGCTAGATTATTTGCTGGGAATTCTTTACCTGACACTTCAAAGTTAAAAGCTTCATTTAATTTGAGACCATAGAGCCTGTCACAACTTTGCGGATCTATAATTATTGTAACTATTTCGTCGTTAACTTTTACAGATAGAATAACATCTGATTCATAAAATGGATAGCTTCTAGATGAAAACTTGCAGCCAATTGAGAACAAATCTATCTGTTCAACATCTATTGTTTCTTTTTCTCCTGAATAATCAGATGGGTTTTTTGTGATGTTGTAACTGCCATATCGTGTTTTCCCATAATTACTTGTTTCGTTAACAACAGTAAAAAACAGCGGAAAATCTTTTTTATCTCCAATTATATTGTAGTTGTTAAATGTCCCTTCGGCGAGAAAAATTCGAAGAGAAATTAACTTCATTTTATCATCTGGGATTGGAAAATCTGGTAAACTAAAATCATCATCTTGTTCTACAACCAAAAATTTACAATCCCCATACACCCGGCCAAACAAATCACGGGGTCTGTCCTCAACTGGTAATAAATTATTATAGCTATTACTTTGGGCAAGCCCAAACAATTCATCAACAGCAACGAATTTTCTATTCAGGTCTATGTTAAACATGTGGGTTGGCTCCTTCTGCCTCTCTCAGTCGAAACGATAATCTGTAGCTTCAAAATAATCAACGATTTCGTATATCCTTTGTTGTGCTCTTTTAATAATATCATCTGCTATTTTCAAAGCGCCTTTAATGCATTCGCCTTTGTTTTCATCCCTAAATCTCTCTTCTTCCGTTTTTATTCTTATCTCTGCTTCATAATGGAAATCTTGTTCGCTATTTGGCATAGAATAAGATTTTCTTTGGATAAAGATACTAACTGGCCCGATGATAATGACTTCTCTGGTGTCATTGACTTTCAAAAGTGGACTCATTGACATTTTTGTTTCCTACCAGCAATTCTGCAACAAGATGTTGCAGAGACATTGTAACACAGTCTACATACGCTCATGGTGGTATAGCCAAGTGGAATTTTTAAAAAGCCAGATCATTAAAAGATTGATCTTGATTGAATTGATCATCTTCCATTAGAATTGGGTTTTCATTTTTTGATCTTTCATACATTTCTTCTGTATCTAAAATTAATTCCTCTCTTTTTGCTAGTAGCCTATTTATTTCAAATTCTATTGAATCTATTTCATCTATTTTAGCCTGAATGGCAGCCAAAAATCTCTTGGGGCTTTTCCATCTTGATTTTTTTACAGAGACAGATATCAATTCTGATTGCTTCTTTTGATTTATTAATTCTAAAATATCTTTTTCTTTTGAGATTTCATCTTCTTCAATAATTTCTTTTTCTTCTTTTCCTTCATCTTCTATATAATTTGATATATCAAAATTTGCTCTTAAATAATCAGAAGCTTCTCTCAAAGTTTGGAATGTGTTTTGAGTAACAATTTCTGACCCTATATTGTAAATAATTAAGTCAAAATTATCATTTTGAATAGTTATTTTATATCTAAAAGAATCTTCTCCTGAATATTTATTAAAATAGGTATTAACAAAATATATAGTCTCTTTGTTTATTGATTGGATTAGTCCGAGGATATTAGATAAATTACCAAAGACACCGATTGGATAATCTGGCATATAGAAAATGGGATCAAGCCGAACGCATTTCTTTCGAATTAATATAGATTCTACTTCTTTTAAAGCATCTCGAAATGAAAAAAATTCCTTATTATAAGAATCTCTTTGTATAAGAAAAGATTCGGGGGTGTTGTCATATAAATCTTTAGTATATAACAAAATCTGATAAGTGTCTTCTTCAAAAGATCTATAAATTTCCACATAATAAAAGACGCTCCAATCCTTATCTTGCAACAATTCAATAGCCATATTTTTTGGATAAAAAATATATGATTTTTGGAACGTAACTGATTGAGTTTTCATTTTATTTTTCGATTAACTTAAAAGATAAGATCCCCAAAATCATCTTTTGAATCTTCTCCCTCTTGAATTTCTGCAACATAGCTATTGTCTGCTTTCAGACCTTCTAATCTCCAACTCCAATCTAAAGGTTTTGACAAAATTTTATATCCTTTTTTTGTTTTTTCTCTTAATTTCTTTTTTGCATCTAAATAAGCTAATGTGTAAGATTTATAGTCTTTTATGTTTTTCACAGGATTACAACCAATTCTGCCATGATAATAAATAACACTCACCAAACCATTTGATGTTGATGGACAAATTTCATATGCCCAGAATTTGAACTCATTTTTTTGATTGTTCACGCATTCCGAATAGACACGCTGTTGCTTATCGCCAGCTTCTGCAAAGCTTTCCATCTAATTTTCACCGTTCCTTAGTTGGTCTTCTCTAAAGATTTAGTTGCTCGAACAGACTTAATTTTTTTGTTTCTCTTTCGGTTTCATCTTCTATTTTTGACAATAAATCCTCTAACTTTTCGCTTAAATACTTCATTGCTTTAAGTATTTGTTGGATTTGGAAATCTATTGATTCTTTTGTCTCTGGCTGTTCTGTTGATTCGCTTATCATAAAAACCTCTATTCATCATCATCGTCTGAGTAATCCCAATCGCAACCCTCTTCAAGCTCATTATCTATCAATTCAAATTTGTTATCTCCGATATAAATGATTTCAATTCCGGTCACTATTTCAAAAATTTCAGCCAAATTATCTCTATCTACTGTTCTAACTCCTTCTAATATAGAAAAAATTACACTTTCTCTATCTGTTATATTTCCCATGATTTTTTTTGTTTATCCTTTTTTTTCTTGGTTTGCTTTGATGTTCTGTTTTCTTAAAACTTTGATCATCAAATCCTTTCATGTCTCTCATATCTTCATCAGAAATCTTTTGAGGCACTTCTTCATTGTTGGTTAAAACACCAGAAATAAACATTCTTATTTCTTGATACGCAGAAAAAGTGTCAAATATCTTTTGAAATTCCCAATCTTCAAGTTTCGGGCAAACTGTTAAAATTACTTCAACCTCTTTTGGTTGAATCAAAAAGCACGGAGTTTTAAGCTCAAAAAATATATTCAAAAAAGATTCTGAAATTGTATCCATTTTTGTAAACAACTCATTAGCTTTTCTTTTTCTTGAGACATGATCTGCATTTTCTCTTTTGCCTAATTTTTTATGAGATTGAAGAATTTTATTTGTTACCTCAACAAATTCTTCAAATGAATAACAAAATTTCTTAACTACTTTATTCTCCATCTTATTCTCAACTTTGTTAAAAGTTTTTTCTGACCACCATACTATAGTTACTTCATAGAGTTTACCACAAAATCCAATTACATTAAACATGCAACTATATGGTAAACGATAATAACTCCAAGAACGAGCCACAAATCCAAAAAGTTTTTTTAATTCACCTTCATAAGTATACTTTCGCAATTCTTCTTCAACTTGATTGCGAACAAAAACAGGTGTTCTTTCTTCATCATCCCTTTGAACAGAATCGTAATAATCCTTGAAACCAGAGATTATACGCATCGATCTTCAATGCCTCCTTTTCGGTTTTTTCGGGCGGATTTTCTTATTAATCCCTTTTTTCTTCTCAATCTCTTTTTTAAGATTATCCATCAAATCCTTGACTTCATCACGTTCAGAAATACCATCCATTCTTGGAAAATTAACTTCCCAAAAAGAATAAATCTTTAGTTCTGGACTTTTTTCAAGTTTTAAACAAAAAGATGCAGCATCCTCTATCCTAACGAAAAGATGTTCATCTAATTTCCAGAATCTTTCATCTTCAGGATCTTCAATTTCTGAATGTTCAATTAATAATGATAGCATTATTAATTTCTAGTTTTTCTAGTTTTTCTAGTTTTTCTAGTTTTTCTAGTTTTTCTAGTTTTTCTAGTTTTTCTAGTTTTTCTTGAAGCGCTGAAACAATATCTTCATGCAATATCTTCGAGCCTCTCCTTAAACACCAATCAATCCTTGCAGCATGGGATGGTTTTAATTCTTCTTCGGCTAAAACCTCTTCTGAAATATCTTTAACCAAATTATATAATAAATTTGGCAATGAACAGTTTCCCATCTCTCGCTCCTCTCGCTCCTCTCGCTGGGGCTTTTCCGTCGCAGGTCTGGTTAGGTCGCATCCTGTGGCTCTGTTGGGGCATCCTGTGCTTGGGTCTCGCCTTCGCTACCTTCGTCTTTTACGAAAATGTCAAAAGAATCATTTGGGTAGGCAAAGAAATCTTCGTTTTTCCCATAAAAATCATGAAGTTGTCTTTTTGCTAATTCTGAGATATCAAAAAAATCTATTTCTCTAGGATTGTTTTTGTAGTTTTTTAATTTGATCGCATCACCAAGATTTATGTTATTCAAATAAGCAAAATAAATAACTTTAAGATATTGTTCACAAAGTTCTTTCCCACTAGTTTTGATTGCATTGGGATGTTTTAAAAAGCCACCTTTGAGTTCGGAAACTCTGACCCATTCATTATCAAATTCTCTTAACGGTTTGACTCTTTTTATCACAAAATCCCATGTCTCTTTGTAAAAGAAGATACTTCTTAAATCTGGTCTATCGTCAAATTCATGTTTTATCTCATAATCCAAGCCATCAATAACTCCATCCTCTAAAACTCCGACTGCAATCATTTCAATTTTGTCAAGCAACCCGAAAGGGTGAGCAAAAGTCAAGGAAAAACAAAAAAAATAATCATCAACATCTTGTTCTGGTTTATATTTTGGCAAAACCATAACAACTTCTTCACCATTTGAAATTGGGACTTTAGTGAGCGCATCTGCCTCAAAATTCATTTGATACTCCCCAACTTGACATTACCAAACAAGCTGAAATCAATCTCACAAACGAATTGTAAATTGCAAATTTCTCTCTTTTTTTGATTTTTAAACAAACTTCGTTGTTTTCAAACAACAATTGATATTTCTGACAAATTTTATTGATAAAATCATGTTTTTCATACGGTTCGTCTTTGATTGAGATACCGTTCCTTAAAATCTGCGGAAATCTAAGCATTTGACAATGCTCCAAATATTCGCAAACCTACTGGTTTAAAACCGGCACCGTAAGGTCCGGTAAAGAATCGATTCAAAATATTCCTCCCTGCATTTGTATCTGCGTTGCCTTTATGACCACAGCCAAGGCACAGGAATATCTCTCCATTCCGATTCTTCTTATCAGCATGACCACATTCAAGGCAAGTGATACTGGTATTATAACAGGGAACAGAACGGAAGGAAACACGGTTTTCTTCACATCCCATTTGAACCCGATTCAACCAATATCGCCACACCCACGAGCCGATAACTCGACGCATATTTTTGGAAAGGCGTCGTCTTTCCTTTGTCTTGTGATTCAAGTTTGACAACTTTTCAACAACCACAAGATCAATCTTTTCATTAGAAACTATTTGTTTTGCAACCTCATCCATTCGTTGTTTCAATGCCCTTCTGGCTCGCTTTTGTCCTTTAGAGCCATGTTCACAACGAACTATTCTCTGCACACATTCTTTTATGTCTCTGCCCAACTGCTCACCGTTAGAAAAAGAAGCCAAGGCGTTGATGCCAGAGTCAATTCCGATAGCATTTTTGCCTTCCTTCTTCTCTCCTGTTTGAATCTCAAAGCAGAACTGGACATCTTTGTCTGTTATGATGTAGCTATTCAATCTCTGTCCCAAATTGTTCCATTTGTTAAAATGCTTGTGATATCTGATTGGCAAGTCAATGATAGTCTTTTCCCCAATAGAAGACAGATGTAGCCAACCATCGAATTCGTTTGTCTTAGATGGCTGAATATCAGCGATAGTGCAAGAGACATACATCCGATTGCCCTTATGCTTTGGCTTTTCTGCTGTCAATGCTTCTGCCTTCTGCTTCAACTGATTAGCTTTGTTGGAATACTTCGCCTTTTCGGCTTTAGCTAACAATCGCTTCTTATCATTGGCTATTCGCTCTTGCGAGGCTTTAATCATATCTATTGCTTCACGAGCACAGACTTTTCTAAGTCTCGCTGATAGCCAAGACTCTGGTTTATTGACTATATCCTTTAGCAATTCTGCTTTGGTTGGGCAATCATCCCAGAAAGAATCAATGAACAGATTGCAAAGTCTACCATATTCAGTCAGCACAGTTTTAAGTTGCTCACGCTTGGTAGCGGTAGCGAATTTCAAAGAACACTGTGTTGACCGAATTATCTTCATTTTTCTGTCTTCGCCTCTGCTTCTTTAGCTTCCGCTTCTTTCTATTTTCACTACTTCTTTTGCCGTATATTTTGTTGGAAAATGACGCCATTAGAGAAGCCGGGTTTGCGAATGCTCACATGTTTCCCTTTCGTTTCCCGCAGTTATCCATAGATTTTCGCAGATTTAGTGCCAACTGTTATTAACCCATCAAGATAGCTATTGTCCCTTCGTCGGACAGAACAAAATAATCATCTTCAATTGAGAAAATTATTGAGACACCAGAGCCATCTGGGTAAATCAAATCTGTTTCAACCAAAAAAGAGTTTTCACTATGATCTTGCAAAAAATATTCATTCCTTCCAATTAGATCGTAGACATCATCTAGTATTAAATGACCCATCTCTCTCACTGCCTCCGCTGCCATTGCCACCCTGTATTATACCACAACGCTGCCTCTGCGGCGGTTGGTGGAAAAAACAAACGGCCGGTGGACTCCGGCCGTTCGTGGTTCTTTATTAACTTGGTCGTCCCAGCACACAATTACATTCTGACCATTCTTGGGGACGGGTCCTTTTACAGCTATAGCCGAAGTTGCGGCCTCTGATTTCGTCTTCAGGACGCTTTTATTCCCATAAAAGTAAGGATGCATATTTTTGTGATTTACATATGCGTCTATAACCAATTTGGTTTTTTGCTGTTAATTCAATTATATGTAACAATTTCTAAATCTTCTCCGTTAATTTCTTTTTTAATTCTTTCTATCGCTATTTCACTTATTTTTACAAATTTTCCATCTGTCTTTTTAATCTTTTCATTAGATTGGATACCTATGAATCGAAGATCGTTTTTGTGCCTTGAACAAGCTATCGCAGTTGAAGCTGTCCCCGCAAAAAAATCTAGAACAACGTCGCCATCATCTGTAAATATATCTAGAATTTTCAACAACAACCCAATTGGTTTTGGGGATTCAAAAGCACGAACATCACCTATTTCTTTTTGAAGATTTTGAGTTGCAGAGTGATAATGCCCAACCTCTTTCCAACTCCAAACTGTGCTTGGTGGGACCTCAAAAGTTTTGCTAAAATATTGTTTAACATAAACCTCCCAATGATTATTCTTTTTCACCCATTCAAGGAATTCTTTTTCTTTTTCAACTTTTTTCTTTGACCATCTCCAATGACCTTGGGTGCCATCAGGTTTGATGGGCCAAACCTCCGACCCATCAGGTGAAGTCAAAGGGTAGAAAAGAGTTGGGGCATTTTCTTTTAAAGAACCTTTCCCTTCTTTTCTTAATGATCGTCGTCGATATTTCCCTTTTAAATCTTCGTGATTAAATCTATTTGTATAATTTTCATCAGCTTGTCTAATTTCTTTGTTTATTTTTGAATTTTTACTTCTTTTATAAACTAATAAATATTCATGATCTTTTGAAAAGAACGAGCAATTCATTTTGGGGCTATAATTTCTATGCCAAACTAATGTCGCTACAAAATTACTTTCTCCGAAAATTTTATCCATCATCAATTTCAAGTTGTAAATTTCATTATCATCAATAGATAAACAAATAAACCCATTGTTTTGAAGAATTCTAAAAGATTCTTTTAGGCAAGGATAAATCATTTCTTTCCATTGTTGATGTGTTTTAGAATCTTCATAACTCAAAGAGTTTTTTGTATTGTAAGGCAAATCAGAATAAATTAATTTAACAGATTTATCATCAATTCTTTTTAATGCTATTTTATTATCAGATTCTATAAATAAAAATTTTATCAATCATTCCCTTTCTAAATCAATTTGTTCTAATATTATATCTATGTTAGAACAAAATATGGGTTCTAATTCTAAACGCTGTGAAATATTTTGCAAAAGTTTCATTTCCTCTTCAATGTTGTAACCTAGGGATCCCATTAGTCCTTTTCGTGCTAATCTCAAAAAGATCGATTTTACTCTTAATCTCAAGTAATAAAGATATGCAACTTTAAACAGATTATATAATAAGACACATGAAATAACAAAATATGAAATGAAAAAAATATCTCAATTGTCATAGAATACTCTAACCTAATCATTTCTTTGAAGATTTTATTGCAATCTTTTAGTAAAATGAAAAGAACCGAAACCAATAGGAAACGTGTTGTTATAAATAAATTGCATTTTCTGGTTATTAGATCTTCTCTGTTAAAAGTGTCCAAACCTCCTAATTTTAAAATTTCTGATACAGATCTAGTCTGTTGTTCTCTATAGTAGTTAATGGATTTCATCTCTTACTCTCCTTCTGTTAAAGAGATATGTCATCAAACACAGATCCGACTTCAGACATATTTGTTTTTTCTGGTGATTTTTTTAATAGGATGGGTAATTCAATACTAGAGATGGACGCCACAACTTTTCGGTTAGAGTATAAATATAGACCTTGATTATCTAAGATTAATTCATTTCCAAAAACACCGACAGTTGTTCCCTCTGACAATTTATCCAAATTCAGAGAAAGAACAATATCTGATTGGGATATTTTTTGAGTATCATTTAAATTAGACAACAAGACTAAATCATTATTATAAATAATTTTGTGTATAAAATACCATACTGCAAAATACATATAAAAATACATAGATAGATTAGAAATTCCGCCAAAAATAAAATAGAATATTAACTCGGATTTATAACTATGAAAAATAATTACTCCTGCTATAATACCTGTCACTATTGATACAAATATAGATACCAACATTGCGTTGGAAATAAAATTTTTGGTAGAATTATATTGTTCTAATATATCACCGTGGACAGATACTAAATCAATCCGCTTATTTTGTTCCATATCCTCACTCTCAAGCCGGGATTTGCATTTCAGGATATTTTTCTTCTATAATCTTATTTCTTAATTCCTCGGAAAGAATACATTCTTCTGAAGATTTTTCTACTAATTTAAACTTTGTGATATTGAGGCACAATGAACCTGAAATTAATTGATCCTCTCCTAGAAAAGCATCGTTATTCTGAACAGCTATCGAAAATGGGAATAGTATACTTCCTAGTCTTATTTTATTTTCTCCTTCTGTCTCACCAATCTCTAACTTTGGCTTTGAATCAGAATTATAAATATATCTCTCAACAAAATCATAGTTTACATTTATGGCAATTGAACTAATTATTTTATCCATAAAAAATTCAGGATCAACATTAGCTACCCATTCTCTTATGCAAACCAGTTTGTCATAAATTGAGATGTTTTTATCAAAATCTAATTGATGTCCACTTCTTAAATAGGAATATAAAATTTTAAAATTAATTAAAGATTTTTTATCTATGTAAAATTCATCAGAGAATGATGATTTTCTTTTTTTGAAATTGACTACAAATGGGAACAACTGATTAGTTGGTTCTTCAAAGAAAGTTATTTTTTGAAATGAATTTAATGAGATGCTAACTAAAAAAATGTTATTAGGTATAAAACTAACCCCATAGACTTCTGTTAACAAAGAAAACCTTTTCATAACAGCAGATGAAAAACAATCTTTACATCTTTTATCCTCAAGTTTTTGAATTTCTTGTCTATCTAATCTTTTATTTTTTAATTCTAAAAATTCATCGCTTTTTGTTATCACGCCATTTTTGATCACTGACATAATTGGAAAACCATTTTGTTTAAATCTAACTGTTGCATCTTTAATGTTTCTTTGATTTAAAAGATCAGTTATTTCTTTAGAAATATCTTTGACAACTCTATCTTTTTCTTCTAACTTTTCAAGGATACTTATTTTTATATCCAACATTCTCTCCTGGGCATAAATCAAAGAGCCAACATATCAAAGAAGTTGTTACTAGTCCCGACTTGCGTTTCTTGATTCATATTTTCATCTTTTTTTGGCAACTCTTCTTTTAATGAATCAGATAATTCTTCTAATCCTTTAAACATCCTATCTTCAAAATATTTAGAATAAAACACCACAGTGTTGACGCTATTAAATATCTGGTATGGTTGTGGATTCATCCTTTCCCTCTCTCTCTTCGTTAAAATCAAGATCGTCGAAAATATTTAATTCTTCAGATTTATTTTCTTCAATGATAACATCATCTTTTTTCTTCTTTTTCTTTTTCTTCTTCTTTGTATATCCTAATTTCATCTCAACTGTTCTCCACTCCTAAAAGAATGGGTCTTGGAAAGCATTGCCCGACGCACCATTTCATCAGGATTCTATCCAAGACCCATCCTATTATACATCAGGGGGCTGCCGTCAGCCAAGGAATTTTTGGAAGTAATAGGTTATTTCATTCCCAATGTTGAATTATAAATAACGGTGATAAAAATGAAGAAAAAAATAAAAATTAGTGAGCTAATTAGATCGTCGATCAAGAAAGATTTAGATGGAGAACATCGTAGTTCTGATGAATTAATCAAAATATCAGCACCGTTTTTAAGAGATATGTGGGACAAAATAAAAGGTTTTGGAGAAGAGGTCTCACATGGAATTAGCGCACAATTTTCTGCAATTGATGAAATTGATAAAATAACAGATGAAATTGATGAATTCTTATCATCTGCAAATTTTGAAAATGAAGAGGATGGGAATCAATATGATAATCCATTTGGTAATTTCTACAAAGGAAGCAATGAAGAATATGTCATCGAAATTCCAACTAAAAACAATCAAAAATTAAGAATAACAATTAGAGATCCATTAGACCCAATTTTAATTGAAAAATTATTTTCTTTTAGAGATGGTAGAACAGAATGGAATCCAATTGCTACAATTTCAATCTATGATTTACCTAAAACTTATGAAAAATTTATTCACCCAGAAGAATCAAGACTCTCTGCTTTAGATCGAGGAATTAGTTTAAACACCGAGCAAGATCCAACAATAGAACGTGGGATTAGTTTAGCAGATCCAAAGAATGACTTGGAAGCAAGTGTTAAATCTAAATTTTCCAAAGTATCTTTTGTCCCGCAAGAAGTTTCTAAAACAAGAGAAAAGGCGTTACAACATTTTTATGGGAATCCTAACCCAACACCAGAAAGATTTAAAGAAGAGTTAGCCCCACGAGAAGCAACGAATATGTTATCAATCCATGGAAAACAGGCGGTGGAGAAGCAACCTTGGATGTGGGGAATAGAAAACAAATTGAACTAGATGCTAACACTTGGATGGATGAAGCCTTTCTTCCACCAGAACACGGAAAAAGATTAACATACGAATCTAGAAGACCAGGGCAATGGGGTTACGATGTCTTTTCACCTGAAAACTTTACTTTAACAGGGGAAGAAGATTTAGACACAAGAAAAGAGAGAGAAGAAATCTTCCATCAATTTGATCCGAATAACGAAGAAATGCAAAGAATGAAAGAAAATAATGAAAAAATTGAAACAGAAAGAGAAGGAAAAGAACAAAGATCTCTTGAAACAGAAACAATTGAAAGACAAAAAAATAAACTGATCAAAGAATTAATTGCTAAATATCCTGAAAAATTCAAAAAAATCATCCTAGAGTTAAAAAGAATTGATTCATCTGAAATTTCTTTAGATGAATGGAAGAGGTTGTTTAGAAAAATAAAAAAACAAATGGGGAAATAAATGAATAAAATATATAATTTGATTATTAATTTAATGAAGACCGCTGATCTAGCTGATCGCAAAGATTTAAAACAGATATCTGAAAGTCTCGATAAAATAGCCTTTGAATCAGGGAAGCTGATTAAAAAGTCTTTTGGGTTTAACGTCCCACAGCAATCTAATGGTTTTCAAGGTGCTCAACAAACCCAACAACAACCTCAACAACAACCTCAACAGCCGGTAAATGAATTCCAAAGAATTCATGCGTTTATAGAGCGTTGCGGTCAGGATATTTTTAGTCTTCAAGAACTTTTTCAAAATGACCCGCAAACAAGGGAAGCAATGATCAATGCACTCGGTTATTTAAATGGGCTTGATCAAGCATTTACACAAATAGAGAGGGCTTACAATTATTTAGCTGAAAATCCGAATGCAAATCAAAATGTTCCCACCAATCAACAAGCGCCTAATTATTCTACTGCTCAACAACAACAGATTTATAATAGTTTGTCACCAGAACAAAAACAAATTTATGATAGATTGACACCGGATCAAAAAGCAACTGTTAACATGTATGGGCAAGAAGCACGAACCTTAAATAATCAATGGGGCGGTCAATAATCGGTTAAATCATAACAATACATAAATAATCAGTTTCCTGAAAACAATTAATTAACAAATTATCTATTTCAAATTCATCAATCCCTAACAACTCTTTGGATAAATCTGGAATTAAAAAAATCAAACTTTTTCCATAAGATTTAATTTCAGGAATAATATATGAAAAAATGGAGCTTTTTACTTTTTGTAAATTTTTAGAAATAATTTTAGGATCGCATTGTTCTGATGGTGTCTCTCTAACTTTAAAGTTAAGAAAATATTCATTAAGCAAAGATTTAAATAAATAAACCTTTTCATTTTCTATTGGGTCTGATTGATAACGATTTAAATATCCTCTCTTCATTTGATCATTATTAATTGATATCCTTCTTGAGAAACCAGTTTGAAATGGTTTTGATGAAATTAACGGAACTGCATACGCATATCTATATTTTTTTTCGAAATTAATCTCATTTTCTGGTCTAAAAATCAACATACAAACATTCCTCCTATTTACTTCCATAGTTGACATGCTGACATACTCCCTCCGCTAAAGCAGGAAGGCTTTCTAGCCGTGTTCTTTGTAAATTATACCTTGTTGTGTCAACCAAAAATTTATGTTTTGCAGGGAATAAAATTTTTTGTTAGAATTAATACTTTGATCCTTTGGAGGTTTTTCAAAATGGAATTTAATAAAAAAGTAGATAGGGCTTTGTCTGATTTAACAAAATCTTCACAATGGTGTGATGATCATTTTAATGAAGGATGGGGAAATCTTGCAAATTGTTTTGATGATACTATTTTGCTTTTATCTGCATTTTCATCTAAAGATAAAAAATTAATTAAATTAAATCAACAAAGAATTAAAATGGGAAAAATATCTGGTCTCCCTCAAATATCTCTTGATGCCATCTTGGAGAGTGGGGGTAGGAAAATTCTAGAGAATATTGTCCCCCTCGGCGAGAGGTTCTTGCAGCATCAAACTGGCGGTGGGGACCACATGAAAGACGAGAGGAAAGAAGTTCCAGGTTGGAGAGACAAAGCAGGAAGAGCTTTAGATTATGGGACTACATTTTCAAGGAACCCAGGTTTTTTGAATATGGTCGGCGCTGGTCTAGGGGAATATCTAAAAGGTGGTGATTTAAAGGGAGTTGCAGAAAAAGCTGGATTGGCAAATCTTCCATACGAAGTTAGAATCGGTCTTGAGACATTTGAGGGATTAATTCCATTGGTTGAGGAGGTTGCCCCTGTTCTTAATCAGTTCACAAATTATAATGTCTCAGAAATTATTAACAAAATGAAATCTATAATCCCACAAGTAGCTGCTGCTATCGGTTGGGGTTTGTTACTCAGGAAAATCATGGGGCTTGGTGGGGGAGATCAAATAGACGAAAAGAATAAAGATCATAAAATAATAGATGATTCAGTCCCAGAAGCTCCAAAACCCCAAGAATCGGGAGAACCAACCAGGGTCATGCCATCAAATTCTTCAGACGGTTTTGCTAATGATGTTTCTGATTTTGGTTTAGGATCAGAAAAACAATTGGGATTGAGAAGAGAATCTTCAAAAAAATCATCAAATCCATTAGTTTATGTTGCAATAAAAAAGAAAAACTCAAATGGGACCATTAAAAAAGAACTTGGGATTTTGCCATACTCACTTGCTAAATTGATGAATGATTAATCATTCATCAATTAAAAGATCTTCTAAAATTTGTTCAATTTGTTCTTCGGTGTATCCCCACACTCTTCCAAGTTTTCTTATTTTTTTAATTATTTCCCTTTGATTGAAATTTTCCCAAAGACTTTCTGGGTCGTAGCCAACCAAGTCATGTGATTCGATAATTGCTTCAATCAATCCTGGATCAATAATTTCATTATTATAAACAATCTGTGATTCATCTTCTTCATCTGATTTCCCCCAAAACCTCCAACCAAAAGGCATCCCATAAATTGGATTTGGGAATTCTGTAATATCTATTAAAAAACTTCCATTATCGTCTTCGGGCCACATCAAATCTTCTTCTCCAATTTTATCTTGATGCAAATACCATAGATAAGGATTAAAATTCATAAGGCCATTACTTTGATCTGATAAAAAGATATCATAAACATAAGAATAAGATTGGGTAGCATCCCAGGGTGAAAAACCATAACTTGAAATCAAGTCGGTGAATTGACCTAAAAAGTTTTTTCTTTCATCAGAATTGATTTCATTCCAAAATCCTTTTATTTTAACGAAAATATCTATATCTTTTGTGTCAGCGTCAAGTTCCTCTTCTTTGGCTAGTGCAGGTGAGCCAGTTGCATAAGCATTTTCAACAATTTCTGGGAAACTATGTTTCAAGACTTGACATATTTCAATAGCAAAAGATAAGGCAATCCTTTTGCTAACATCAGCCATACTAATTTTCATTAGGAAATCGACTGTTGTATGTTTGCCTTTTCTTTCTAGATCACCTGAATTCATAAAAGATAATTCTTTTTTTGTTTAACTAATACTTTTATTATTCTGATAAAAGTACCCAATGACAAAATTATTTTTTAAATCTAAAACAAACTCCCAGAATCATCAGCCTCAAGTTTTGTCCTTGCTTTCTCGTCTTTCTGATCTTTGGTTAAAATTTCGCCATAACATTCAGAAACTGTTGAAACCAAATCTAAAATCTTTCCAAGTTGTGTCTTTTTTCCACTCGTAACTATTTTATAGCACTTCCCAATTTGAATTTTATCAGCAGAAGCCAATGTCAAAGGATAAACCTCAATTGATGAAGCAGATGGGATCGGGATGATATCCCCATCTTCATCAACGCTTACAGGGGATCCTCTAACCGTTAGATATTCATCAGAAATTTCTGTTTGGGAGATGATTAAGATAGTAGAAATTTCAAATGGTTTTGTTTTAGATTCATATGTAGATTTTAAGAAAAAAGGTGTTATAATTGATGCAAACATAGCAATTATTGAAATAACAACTAACAACTCAACTAGACTAAATCCTCTTCGTTTCCTGATCATTTCGGTCCTCTCTCTCATGCTTTCAGATAGTTTTTAGTCTTTCTAGTTCATCAAGTTTTAAGAAATAGAACCCGAAAACAGTAGGATACTGCAAGGTTCTTTCTGTGTCAAGATCAATATCTTCCAAATGAGTTCCCTGTGGTTTTTGAACCCACTTATGAATGTTGCCAAAGAATCTAATAAAAAATTTTTTCACCCAATCAACGATTTGGTTGTGTAAATAATCTTCAAATTTTTCAAAGAGGATCAATGCTATTTCATATGGTGATTTCCCATGAGTTACCAATAATTCATAACAAGAGTCTAAAACTTCAAATGGCATTAATTCTCTTTCATCTTCTTGGTTTTCTGCAAGTTCCGCAGAAGCAACAGTTTTGTAGATCAATCTAGCAAGAACAATCGCAAGTTGTGCGCTCTGTTCGTCGTTTTGATTTGCAAGTGCTTTTAGATAAAAATACTCCAAAATTTTGTTAATCTTTGTTTTTCGGCAACCAGAGATTGGGGCAAAATCTCCTTGCATATCACCAAGTTTTGTCGCATACCCAACGGCTGTTTCCGACATATTGCTTGTGCAGAGCACAAGCCCTCGACAAATATTTGAAAGATTGGCAATTTTTGTTGCACGGATTCTCGCTTGTATATTTTGATCTGCAATTCTGTAATCCGCCTCTCCAAAACCAAGCCCTTCATTCAATTTACGCAAATCTACTGATTCTCTTTGAAACGGTTCAGCAATTGATTGTTCGTAAAAATTAAGACCAAGTGTTTCACATAAATCCTTTGAAATATTTCTGGTAGCATCAGAGTTATAAGATGTTGGGAAAGAGACACAGGTAACAACATCGTGAGGATTCAAATTATTTCTGATTGCCCATTCATAAGCTAAAATTGCAACCAAGACAGAATCTCGGCCACCAGAAATAGAGATTAACATCCTATCAAAAGTACCAACTTTTCTGAAATAATCACCCATTCCCATAATAATTGCATTAATTATTTCTTCGATTTCATCAAAAACTACAACTTTTTCTTGTTTTTTAATTCTTGATCGATCAATGTTTATTCCCTGTGGAATTTTGACTGTATAAATAGAAGGAATTAACTTTTCTCTTTCAATAAAATCTTCTGCTTGACTTTTCCAGGTTGTATCTCTTGCCCTTGATGCCCAGACTTCATCAAAATCAACATCTTGGATAACAATTCCTGGTTGGAATCGTTCCAATTCAGCTAAACATTCACCCTCTTGAATAATATAGCCACCACCATCAAATGAAAGTTCTCCGTTCCCACCAACTTGATATGCTGCTAGAAGAATCGAATGATCATCAATTGATCTTTGTCTCAACATCATTTTTCGATTGTTTTCGACTCCTGATCTAAAAGGCGATGCGTTCAAAATAGCATGAACAACTGCGCCTTCATAACCATGGTGCCTCATTGGCCCATCTGGCACCCAAGAGGTTTCACAAATTTCACAAGAAAAAATGAAGGAACCATTAATTTCAAAAAGGAGATCGCCAAAATCTGGATTCTCTAAACCAAAACCAATTTTTGTTAAATCAAATTGTTTGCCTTCTGTGGTTGTTCTTTTTTCATAAAAAATACCATAGTTCGGAAGATGTTGTTTGGGGGTGATACCGACAACTTTACCTTTATGAATCACAAAAGCACAATTAAAAATTCCACGACTCGGGATCGGCAGGAATCCACCAATCACAAAAATTGTATCTAGATACATTGTAGCTTCACAAAATCTATAAATTTCTTCTATTTCTCGGTGAAAGAAAAATGGCAACAAAAGAAAATCGCTACAAGGATAACCTGTTACACAACCTTCTGCATAAACCAATAGATTACAACCAAGATCATTTGCATGAGAAGCATAAGGAAGCATTAAATCTACATTGTTCTTAAAATCACCAACTTTAGGATTCATGGAGACAACACCGAGACGTGCTTTTGACATCGCAGTTCCCTTTCGACACAGGCCCTTGGGTTTAGATTAACAATTCATCAAAAAGTTCTGTATCGAGATTAGTTAAGCAATTGACTTCAAATTTTGAAAGTTGTTTGCCGTTGATCCACCAACTTTTATTGCCATCAGCTAATTCAATAGCAGGCCCATCAAGGCGGTGAAGCTGGCCATTTTGCAACCAAGATTTTGAACCATTGGCAAATTCAATTGCTGGGCCATCAAGGCGATGAAGTTTGCCGTTGAGCCACCATTCTTTTGTTCCGTCAAACCTTTCAATAGCTGGCCCATCAAGGCGATGAGATTTGCCATTCAATCTCCATTCTTTTGATCCGTCGGCATTTTCAATTGCTGGCCCATCAAGGCGGTGAGGCTGGCCATTTTGCCACCATTCTTTTGATCCATCGGCAAATTCCTTTGCTGGCCCATCAAGACGATGAGGTTTGCCGTTGATGAACCATTCTTTTACCCCATTGGGCCAATCAACAGCAGGCCCATTAAGGCGATGAAGTTTGCCGTTGATGTACCAATGTTCTACTCCCTCGGGTGTTTGATATGCTGGCCCATCTTCTCGGTGAAGTTGGCCATTTAAAGTCCAAGTTTTTACGCCATTATTCTCGATCCTTAATTTTGGATTTTTTTTCATAGTTAACCTCAATTCATCAATCAATAAATAGTTTCTTCAAAGAATTCGGTTGAATTATCCCAAACACGTTGATACCTTTCGACTTCACTCTTGGGGCCTTGTGCTTTCGCAAGATTGTTGCTAATTTTAACTGTTGAAACAGGTTCGTTGATCATCAAAGAACTTATCACTTCAACTGCTTTAACAATAATTGACAAAGGATCCGCACCAAGATCATTCGAGCAATTTGTACCAATCCCGAATTTAACACCAATCCTTCCACTGAAAGCTTCAAATAGTTTTTTAGCAAGTGGGGGATTTAATCCATCACTGAAAAAGATGACTTTTTTGAGTGGGTCAATACCTTGCGATTGATAGAAAGAAATAACCCTTTTACCGAACTTGAAGGGGTCGCCAGAATCATGCCTAATCCCTTTGTAAAAACCAGAAAGAAATCCAGCAAAATCAGCAAAAAATGCATCATCACCAAATGTATCCCCCAAAGCTATTGATAATGGTTTCCCATAAAAAAGTTTCCAATTTCTAAGGACAAATCTTTGTGATTTCCTCAAAGATTCATCCCCACCAATTGCCCCCATTATTGCAGCTATAACCATATACAATTCGTGGGCTTGAGTCCCGCCTGGAATTTGTACGTGTTTCATAGCTAAATTAATATTTGATGTCCCTAAACAAGAAGGACAATTCTCAACAAAATCCTCATAACATTCTTCTTGCCATTCAGGACTAAAAGCCCGCCTTGTCCCAAATTCTACCCACTCAAAACCAGGAATAGAATTGAATAATTCAATTTTTTCTTTTCTGCGGCGGCGGCCTTCTTTTTTAAGTTCTTCCATTTGATTTGGATATTTATACCGATAATAAAGAGCATTGATTATTGACATAATAAAGGTCTCTGAATAACTGGATCTAGCCCAATAATCTTGAGAGTCGATCAAAAATTGTCCATCCCGAATGTCAACATTGATTTTAGGCATTTGATAATTTTTTAAGAATTCAAAATAATCAGAAAAATCTTCTTTCTTATACCCAACCCTGAATGAATCAGCAATGAATCCAATTTCGTTTGCAGAAAACCTTAATGATCTGCAATGATCTAATTCTTCTCTAACTGCTTCAATTGGAATAACTTCAGCTAATTTATTGTCTTTTTTTCTATTGTTGAAAGCAAATCTAACAATAGGGTCTGGGAATCTTTCTTCAATGAAAGCCTGCATGGCAATTTTATACCAATCTGTATGCAAAAGAGTTTTGATAATTGGTTCTGGGTTTGTTAGCATCTCTGCTTTCCTCCTCGCCCTCTTCCCCGTTTGTAGCAAAGCCCTGCGGCGCTGTGAGAGCGCCGCAGGGCTTACGATCGGCTCTTACCCGAAGAGTCCGCTTGAGGCGGCCCCAGAGAAGCCCTTGGAGCTACGACTCATCGTTTGCGTCGTGCGTGAGGCGGCTTGGAACTTGAGCCGGACTTCTCGCTTCAAGGCGTCGGGGTCGGTGACCCCGACGCCGACTTCAACAATGTCTTTTTCGGGGATTCCCATTCTTGTGAAAATATCTTTGTAGAAATCGGGCCTTGTTCCACCAATCCCCATAGCTGAAATTGTAATCCATTCATTAGGAACAATATCGTTTGTGATCAACGGAGCCAATTCTTCGGGGTTGCGGCCGGTGGTGTCGCCACCATCAGTCACAATCACAATCGCACCCCGAGGATCAATGTTGGCTGACCGAATGACTTCATATTGTGCCAAAAAATCAGCAATAGCAGTTTCAATTGTGGGGATCAATGGGGTTCCGCCGCCGGGGAAATAATTCTGACGACTCAATCTTGTCGCCTGCTCAACAGGCATGAAAGAATCTAGCATCCCGTTGTTGAGTGTAAATGTGAGAACCAAAATATCATCCCTGACCTTCGAGGCTTCCATGCCATCAAGGATACAATTGAATCCTTCAATGATACAATCTTCAAATCCACTCAAACTTCCGCTATCATCAAGAATAATCAACATCAAAAATGCACTGGAACTTTCCAAATCATCAGGGTCAATTGTTACAGCATCACGAATTGAAGTTGCAATTCCAGGTTGAGCAATTAGATTGCTTGCAGCCGATGAAAGCTCCCCATTACCAAATGCTTCATTAAATGCACGCTCAATATCGGTGAGTCCTTGGTTTTCAGACATCGGGATCGTCCTTTCGCCTTCCGTAGTTTAGATACGTTCACCAGTTCAGAGTCGGATTCCCCACTCTTCAATCGGAACGATCCTATCGCCGTCAAACATCTTCACAAATTTCATTCCAGCATCAGCAAATTTCTTGTAAGAAACTTCAGAAATTGCATCAAATGGGACACCTTCAAATCCAACCGAAGGATTCGGTGGAATGTCGGGAACAGGAGAAGTTCCGTCACGAACGATCAGGACCTTCTGTGCCAGCGACGGATCCAATCCCATAATTCTTTCCAACAAATGATCAATGCAACATTTCACACAATGCGTTTTTGCTTCACCCTTGATGATCAAATAATCAACAGCAAGCAATTGGTTGATGAAGGTATCATCGTCTTCACCAACTTTGTATCCACCAAATGTTTCCGTAACTTCTGGACCCAATGGAGAAAAATGTTCCGTGTTGGGCCAAGTGCCCTTGATTGAAAAATCGAATTGAGATTTTCTTGCAACTGTGTGGAAAAATGCAAGTTCATACAAGGCCGGGATAAGCGCATGGCTCGGCTCACCAATCCCGCCGTGGTAGGTCCAAACTGTATGAAGGTATTTCCCCGTGTCCTCAAGTTCTTTGGTGTAGAAAAGAGAATGTTTGACCATCATTGCATAATTACCCTTCCCGTCATCGGTCGGGAAAACATAATGTGCAATATCGGGATTCGGCATCCAAATTCTATTCTTGATATCTTCGTTTTTGATCACCGTAAATGGACCTGGGAAGTTGCCATTCCGGTCAACCCAATAGATCGGGTGAAAAATTTGCATCGGGTAGTGCGAATCAAGAGTAATGAAAAATCTAGAAATATGATCTAAATTAGCATAGGACCAACGACAGGTTCTCTCAACATCTCCAAGAGCACCTGGGACAACCAATTCATATCCGGGGATACAGAAAGTGATCTGAAAATCGACCCAAAGGACGCCAATTTTTACTTTATCGTTGAGATGATGTTCAACATTATTTGTTTTTGCCCAATCAACAGCGTCTTGTGCTCGTTGTTCCTTGGGGGTTGGCCAAACTTCTCCGAGCCGGGGCATGGTGTCCCGCTCGAAGAAAGTTGGCAAGGGTAGCAGTCTCGCATCTGGCATGGTCAAGGCTCCTTGTTGACTGGTTAGTCGCCGAGATTCTCGCACGTCACACAGAGAATGTCAAGCGGCGCAGACTCTTTCCTGCGAACGAGAACACAGTCCCGTCGCTAGAGACCCAAACAACATCTCCATCTGAAATAAATTTTGAGGTATCAGGGAATTCTCGTGTCAAAGCAAACTCTCCACGATCTACTTCAAATCTTTTCAATCCTTCATCCGTAGCAACAAACAAATATCTACTGATGGCTGATTTACTTCCCATAGATTTCATTAATTCTTTATTCTTTTCTTCGTCGTCTGAAAATGCTAAAATATCTCCAGCAGAATTAACAACCAAACATTTGTTTTTAAGCTTCGGGCCATCTTTATGTGAGATGAAAATCCAAGCATAATCTTTTGAGAAACAGACATTCATATCAATCAATTGTCCAGTGATTCTCGGGAAATCATTAATTATACTTTTGCCTTGACCTTCAACGGGAAAGGTAAAAGCAGAATAAAACGCTCCAACTCTAAACCAACCAAAACCGAAATTTTCACCAACCCAAATCTTTGTTCTTCTCTGAAGAGCAGAACATATTTTTTTACTAGAAATCCCATCCCCATTCTTATAAACATTCCCGTTTTCCAACCAAAAATAAGCATTTGAATTTGCATCAATCATGGGGATGTTATCAACAACATCTAATTGTCCTTTATAACAAACCTCTCCATTTTTGATAACTGAAAACTGGCTATTTTCCGCAAAAACTGTTAATTTACCACAAACCCTAATTCTTGATTTTGATGATTTCGGAAGATATTCGGTTGAGATAACTTCTCCATTTTCACGCAAAATAATCCTATCTTCTAATCTCACCAAAAGCATTTTGTTATTTTGTAACTGTGCAAATAAAATTCTTTTTGTTCTTTCCATTGGAGAAGATAGAACAATCTCACTTTTGACATTCCCCATAATTTGAATCGTTTGAGTCACAACCCCCCCAGCCCCACCACAAGAGGGACATGAGTTTCTCATGTGGACAGATCCACAAGTTGAACAAGTTGTAAATCTTAATGATTCTAATAGCCTTTTTGGAATAGGTTCTCTTCTATCTTGAACAAAACAATTATAGAAAATCTGTAAAAGATCATCATTGATGTATCCAAATGGCATTGCATTTTTGGGGAATCCAACTTGTTTTTCATCGAAGACGGTTATCCTATTCCTTCTTCGATAAACCCAAGTTTCATCTCTTGTCATTTTACTCGGGGGTGTAAACTTGCCACCATAAGGGCCTTCAAAAGTTAGACCAGTGAAAAGAAGACAGAGATATCCATACCAGTCAGATTGAACACTATGTCTATTTGAGAATTTTATTTCATTAGCATCTAAATCACAATTTAATGGATCAACATAATCAACAGAAAAAACACGGCAAGGCCAAGAATCATATTGCATACTATCTGCGTCAATAAAATATGGAGTCAAATCTGCATTAGAAACCATTAAGTTAAATTCACTCACATCTCCAACAACAACCTTTTGTGAGTGAATTTCTTGCATCGTGTTAGCAAAACCAAGAAAAATATTCAAGATATCATTTATATCTTTTGACCCTCTAAATTTTTTATTAAACCATCTTGAAAGCAGAACATGATCTGACAAAAGTTGCATGGTGTAACCAATAACCATTTTGTTATTCAGAATCAAATCAGTTGGGCTTACAACATTAGATGGTAAATTTCTTGGAAATGCTGGCAGTTTTGATTGATATTCGTCAATTCTATCTTTGACTGCTTTTTGTCTCCAAGGTTCTGTGAAATCTGGGTGATTCGGTGGTTTATAAATCTTAAAAAGGATATTCCCCAATTTGTAAATAGTTGCTTCGCCACCCTCTGAAAAGTAGTTGTTTACATCATCAATTTTCTCTGTCCGACCGTTAACCTGGATGTTGAAGTTACCCATTCTTCCTTCTCCTGATTGCGATCAATGAGGTATCATCAATCAGGAGTGAATTCTCTGTCCGAACTTTTCTATTGTCCCAATCAACAACAGTCCTATTGGCTTGCATCATGCCAAATAAACGTTGCAAAGTTTGCGGGTTTCTGAAAAAAACATCAGTTGAAATTATTTCATCAATAGAAGGGACTACCTTGTCGGTTCTGCCAGGAAGAAGTTCCCCTTGAGCTTCTTCCAAGAACATGACCCCATCTGATCCTACAACAAGACTTTCAACATCTTCTGTCGCAAGCTCTTCATGGAATGAAAATTCGAAACAAAGTGGTTGAGTTTCATGGAAACTTGAATATTTACTTGCAATAATCTCTTCGTGTGTTTCTCTGAACCCTTCAATTGCACTATAGACAATATAAGGCGGGGCATTATTTTCAAATGGACCTATTTGAGTCCTTTGACCATTAAGATAATAAACCCCATCACCAATTGAAAAAATAGTTGTTTTATCTTCTGTTACAACAAACCCAATCAATGTTGCAGCAAAAGTATCAATCATATCTTTAATAGTTTCTAATAAACAAAAATTCTTATTAGATTGATAGATTCCAAAACTTGTTCTTTTGATTAAAGAGACCAAAGATAAATGTAGACTACTATAAATAAATTCGTTTATAGTATCCCAATATCCAGTCCTGATTTGAGTCGCAATTGAATTAGCTAAATAATTAGCAAGGATACTTGATCCAATTTGGGCGTTATCGGTGCTCCCACACCCGTCTGAAACAACTCCAATAAGAAAAAGTTTATGATGATTAAGAGCAATGGAATCTTGATTCGGCAATCCTTTCAAGCCTATTTCATTGCCTAAGTGTTCTCTACCAATGATTGAAGCACTGGTAGTTTCGAACCTCTCCATCAGATCCATTTACTGCTCCATCCTTCGGTCAGGTGGTTGAATTTCGGCAATTAAAGCACAAACTATCTAGGTTATCTAATGGGTATGGGGAAAGAGATTTACATTTTTTGCAAACACAAAGTTCTTTTAATTCTTCAATAGCATCTTGCATTAATCCTAAATTTAATTCATAAGCATCAAACAAAAGATCTTGACCAGAAACAGATTTAATTAATGGGAGATTATTCAGTGCCAAGTAGAACAGAAATTTATCAATCATTCCTATTTCCTCGACGGTTAATGTCCAGTCTTCTTTTCTTTTAGAGACATAATCAATCAAATCAGAGTCAAACGAATATTCGGAGATACTCGTCCTCAATTTAGCTTTTTGAATTTTGTCCCAAGCTTTTTGTTTTATAAGAACTAGAAGTCTTTTATCACATTCAATATCTTTAATTCCACCACAATCATCATAGATACCAATGAAAATTTGTGAAAAAACATTTACTGATTGAAAAGGTCCTGAATATTGTTCCATATAATTAGATAAAAATTGTTTTTCATTAGCTAATAAACCAACTACTTTTTCATCTTCTATAATTGGAATTCTAGTTGCAGCGCACAAAGAATTGTAATATCCCATTAGGGAGCCCCTTCTTTTGTTTTAGTTGTTATTTCTACATATTCTTTATCTTCAATCATTTCCTTAATCATAGCAATAATATCAGATTCTGAAACAAAATCACCAATTTCCCTATCAACGCCCTTTATTGCTGATTTTCTGCTGACATTATTTAAAGAGGTGCTATTTTTTTGAACACCAACCACCCAAGCACCACTATCTATATCATCAAGTAATTCACAAAAAACTTTTGCTTTAAAATCATTGGTCTTCGATGAATTATTAGAATTAAAATTAACAAAAACAATATCAATTTTTTCTAGCAAAGTTTTTAAAGAATTTTTCCCATCAGATAGATCTGGAAGTTTTAAACTTATAATATAAAACATATTTATCAATTTTACAGCCCAAGCAGATGATCTTTCTTCACTAAAACCAACCAATAGAGCATTATTCTTGTCATCCATCTTTTTTATCTTCCGTTTCTTCGGTTGCTTCCGTTTCTTTGACTTCTTCCGTTTCTTCGGTTGCTTCGGCTTCTTCAGCGCTGGTAATAGCTTCTAGAATGTTTTGGATAATTATTTTTGATGCTGCAAATTTGTAAAGTTTTACTCCACCAGCTTCTTCTATTTTGACTCTTATTGGTTCACTAATTATTTGTGTTAAACCAAAAACAACAAGACTTGGGAAATTCTGGACTAATGATTTTATAACAGTCAGATTTTTTGAAGCAACGCTTTCCACAGGGACAATGATTGAACAGTAATCTTTATCTTGAATTAACTTCGCTAAACTTTTTCCACCATTTTCTAAATCTTTTTTGACAATTGAGTTCACCTCAAAAGCATCTAATAGTTTTTCAACAAAACTATTTACGAAGTTATCGGGGGCGAGACCAACGATCAAGATGCTCTGCTTCTCGGATGACATATTCGTTCTACCTTTCGGTGGTTTTTGTGATTCGATCAAATTGTTCTTTGAGAGCAGGAAATTCTTGCATCCTTTGTTCAAGATATGCCTTCGTCTCTTCTATCCCTTTTGTGGCCATCATAAAAACTAAAAACTGGATATCTGAAAGTTTTTTTTCAAGTAATTCAATTTCTTTTTTAATCCTCGCTCTTTCATAGCCTTCTCGATCATCTCTTAAAACTTTCGAAACAATAGCATTAACTATACTTGAAAATAATACTACACCGAATTCTTTCCACTCTCCAAAACCTTGTTTCCTTGTTCTCATGCTCTTCCCTTCTCCAAACATTCTACCACATCCGATCAAATCAGCCGGTGGGTGGAACAAAATCTTCCCTTAATCTCTCAGGTGTCACTAAGCAAGGATCTAAATAGTTGCCCTTTTTTGAATTACATAAGCAACACATTGTTTGAATGTTGACCGGATTATCATTCCCACCTTTTGACTTTGGAACAATATGATCATGAGTCATCAAATAATTCTCACCATCATAAAGATTGAAGTGTGGTCTATTTTGATTGACAGGAAGTTCTAAAACAAATTTAACACCAACTCGCCCACATTCAGAACAAACAAGTGAATCTTTAAACGCCATCAAACGAACAGAATTTAATCTTGATTTATAAAAACAACCATCTATTTCTATTTCTAGATCATGCGTAGATCCAAGTAATGGAACTATTTCATCAACTGAAAACTCTTTCAAATTAATCAAATTTGTGTTCCCAAGTTTTGTCCCAACATTCCCTTGGTTTTTCTTTTTTCTCTTCTTCTTTTTGCCCTGCCGTTCCACAAAAGGTAGGGTTTTGCTTATTCTAGAAGAACTTATGGAATTCATTACTTTAATAAACTCAAAATATTCAAGATCTATTTTTGAAAATAAATCTAATTTGGTTATATCCGCAAACATATTTATTTTCAAAATAGCAGGGACAAATCTTGTGTCAATTCTTTCTGTGTCGAAAGAATAACTTTCAAAATCTTCTTCGTCCATTTCTAAATCAATAAGTGCATCAATTCTATCAAAAACATCTAAACAAAAAAACAACAATTTCTCTTCATCTTTTAATTCCACACCACTAATTAATTCTATCAATCCCATAGAAAGAGAGGTTATCTTAGATAATGGAATTTGATCTTCTAATTCAAAAAAGTCAATTTCACCTAACCCTAAAATGACACAGATAGCTTTTTCACCTGGAAAAATAGGCATTTTAGAGATTGCACAGACCGGATGTTTTAATTCAGACATCGAAGCTATCGCCTTTCCTTCCCCAAATTATCTATTTGATTTAATTTTTGCAATTTTTTCTATTTCTTTTAGTCTTTCTTGTGTATCAATATCTTCATCTAACAAAATCGCAGATAAAAGATCAATAATTTTTATTTCATTATTCTTAAGTTCTTCAAAATCTAGATTCAATTTAGAGAATTCTTTGGAAAGTTCTGAAAACTTCTTTTCTTTATTTTGTTTAGATAGTTCAAACAAATTATCAATTATATAAAACAACACCCCTCCGACAATAATAATAATGATTAGGTCGTTCATTTTTTATCTCCGAAGATTAAGCTTGAAGAACTTGAAAAAACTAAATCATCCTTAAAAAGAGGATTTTCGGTTTTTTTGAAAGGACAGGGGATCTGATCATAAAATTGATTGATATTTCTTCCGAATATTGAATAGCCTTCTTTTTGTTTAATGACTTGAATTCTCTTGGTAGAAAGGCCACGAGTATTCCTTGAATAAGTTGGTGCATTAAGATTAATAATCAAGATATCTTTGTTCTTAGGGCGCCAAATATCATATACAGAAAGCCATCTTAAATCATTTTCTTGCAAATCTTTCACAAGAATTATTTTTGGCTCTTCTTTTTCTTTATAAACTATCTTTTCTTTTTGGGGTGGAATAACAAATGGTTTTACTGCAAATATAAACAAAGCCATTGATAGGATAAAATAGATCAACTTCGGTCTGTTTTTCATGGCTGTTCCCTTCCCAAAATGGGCGCATTGCCTACGATAACCGTTTCTTCTCCTGCTTGGACTTCAAATTCTTTTTGGGTTAAATCAAAACAGCCGCTTGCTAAACCAATTTTTATATCCTTTTGATGAAGTGGACAGGTTAAACAACCAAGTAATTTCAAATATTGAGTTGAGTTTGGGTTGATCACCATCCCACTTGCCTGCCTTTCAGGATGAGTGCCCGACCAGTCCATACTTAATGCACACTTCGCCCACAATGTTTGATTTTAAAAAGGAGATCAAATCAGAATATTCTAATTCCATCAATTCAATTTGCCTTTCCCTTTCAGAATCTGAAGGGATTTCAAAAAGCAATCCTTCTTGAAACATTTTCTCTTCATTCCACCAAAAACTTTCAACCTTAACCTTTGATGAATTAGTCATTAGAACAACACGGTTTGATTCGTTAAAAGTCCCACGATCACAAAGACGATCATAGAAATCTTCCGGGAAATTTTTGGTATCATATCCTAATTTAATCAAAGCTGTCGAAACACCATCACCAACAATTTCGATGTATGGCCCCATGTAGTGTCTGATTGAAAATGACATCTCCAGCCCCTCTGGCAGTCCAGCCGCCACACCTTAGTATACCCCAACGGAGGCCATCCGAGTAAGCTTCGCCGTTGGGGCGCAAAAATATCAAAAAATTGATTAGTTATTTAGATTTAATCAAATAGCTAATTGCTTGTTCTATTGTTTCAAAAGTAGCCTCTGTCTCATAAAAAGATGTAACAAGAGCTACACCTTTTTTATAAATAAATAAAGTGCTATTTTCATCCAATATTGATACACAAGAAAGACTAAAAGAAAATGAAATTCTTAATACTTTTGCACTAATCATACTATGTTTTTTGTTGATGCCATGTTCATCACAATCATAATAATCAATTTCAAAGTTTTTTCTAATAAACGGAAGAATACAATTTAATTCTTCCATATATTCTTCTATTGGAGTATTTCCAAAAACCATTAAATAAAAATCACACTGTTCTTTTTCTTTATTAAAACAATTTTGATAAATATGCTTAAATTTAGCATCCATTGCAGCGGTATAAGCTGCAATTTCCCAGATGTTTGAATTTGTTTTATATTTATATGAGAACCAATCTAGAATTTCCTCTCGTGTCAGACTCATAATTCTTTCTAATTCATTTTCTTCTGTTGGATCCCTAATTTCAGTTAAAATATCACCTTTTTTTAATTTAAATGTCTCAACTTGTGCTTTTTCAGATGAAAAGAATGTTATATCCATAAGTTTTTTCTACTACATCAATACAGACTTAGAACACCAGTTATTTCGTCGATGTCCTCTGATTTGTTTGGGCCAATTCCAACTGCTGTGTTAGTAGGAATCCCCTTGAATTCAGTTAAACCTGCATCTGTGATTAATTCACAGGTTAATCCTGCTTCTTTTGCTCTGTTGAAAATATATAAAAGTTCTTCTTCACTTCCAACTTGCAGACAGACTTTTGTGAATTTCCCATTAATCCAAATAATTTCTTCTTCTGTTAATTCAATTGTTACTTGGTTTGATGAGGGTTTCAATTCTTTTCTGATTTTGTTTGTCAAAAAAGCTTGTGCGGCATGGCTACCTTGTGCAATTTCTTTCCCTCTTCGAACTTTTAAATCTTTCCTCATAATTATTACCTGCTTCACATTCATCATCCCCACCTCCATTCTAGTGTGTTTAGCCATTGCTCAGAACCGTCTTCATAAACAAGAACTTGCCTTGTTCTTAATTTTTTAATTTTACCATTATAAAAAACATATTTGTAATATCATCCATTCTCCTTTTCTAATTGTTTTAACAATTCAATTAGTTCAATTGGGATTTCAATTCGGTATGAAATATCCCAAGCCATAATTCTAGAAAACCATTTGTCCTTTTTGGCTAATAAAATCAAACTGCTTCTATTTAATCTTTCATAAAAATCAGGATTTAAAGAAGAACTTTTGTTAATCCTCTCTCCCCATTCATAGTACCATTCTAAATCTTTTAATGGGCAATTCTTTTCAACACTTATCCCAGATCTAAGTCTTGTATCAATTTCTAAAACCTCTAAAGGATGTCTTTTAATTGCACGATTAATATCTATTTTTATCTTTCCATCTTCAAGTAGCATATTCATCAAGAATCTCCTCGTTGATTAACCTATAATTCCTTTGAATGACTTGACAGCATTTCTTTAATCGTTTTTCACGCTGAAAGAGATTGGTGATAACAGCCTTATTCTCAAATTCTCTTGGCTCGTCTCCCCAAGAATTCCCAGCATATCCACCAGCAAAATATTTCCCTGTCTCAGTGTTCTTTATCACAAACACCGTTTTTGTCTCTGTTAGTTTGAATCCCATTGCTCCGACCTCCATCCTCTCGGGTTGAGAGCATCTCATTATACCACAGAGACAAGGACGAAACACACCGGAAAGAAGGAACTTTTTAGAAGGATATTTAAGAAAGCTTGAGAATTAGGAATAATCAGGAGAATAAAAATGCCTAATATTGACAAAAATTTTATTGTGGAAATTCTTAAATATGCAGAAAAATATGAGAAAGATGGGAATGTAATATTTTCTGACATACTTGATTCTGTAGCTGAAACTCTAGCAACTATTTCTAATCCATCAAAAATTAAACGTTTTTCACAAACTGACCAACAAGTAATTCCTAATCAAAAACTTGAAATATCAGAACCAATTTCTTTTAATGGAAGAGAGAATTCTGATTTTGATCAAGCTTTTAATCTTCTAGAAAAAGCAATAGAAATAGTTCTTCCATATAAAGGCATTCCACAACTTCAACAACCTATTGCTAATTTGTTCAATTCTGTTCAAATGATGGGATGGGCTATTGGTGGGAATCCTTTAATGAAACAAGATTCAAAATGGGCTCAAGAAATGATTGCAGCGGGACGTGGCCCAGAAGTTTTCCAATTTATCAGTCAATTAGATAACCCCGACGAACAAACAAGGAATGAAATTGTTGAAAACGGATATATCCCTGGGAAAAGTCTTTCAGATATTATTGATGATACTACCCAACAAAATGTCCCCGAAAAAGAAAAACCATTAGCACCAAAAGAAGCAGAGAATAAAACTATTAAAAAACTTGCAGAAGCGAACCCAAAATTTGAAGATCTTGATGGTAAAACAAAAGTAGCATTTATTTCAAATTATGGTTTAATGATTTTAAACAAAAATCTGTATCTGAAACTACAAGATTTTTGCAACTAGATTGGAAAGCAACACACAGGCAAAATTGCTTTGCCTGTGTGTTGCTTTCCAATTCTTTTCAGTCTCTTATTTTTCTGCTTTTTTCGACTTGCTGCTGGTTTCTTCTGCGGCCGGAAGATTGAGAATCATCCCGTTCCCAGAGCCAACGACCAAGGGTTGTGCCCCATCCCAAGCATCAATCGTAAGATACTTCAAAAGACTTGGAGTCAAAGATTCGTTGATAATTCTATTCGATTCTGCTTGTGCTCGGGCGATTTCCAGCTTCGATTCGGCCTCGCCCTTTGCTTTCGCAATTGCCTGATCAGCTTGTGCCTTAATCTCCTTGACCTTTTGCTCCGCTTTACTGGCCTCCTGGCTGGCTTCGATCACAGCGTTGATCGAGTTTACAACCCTTTCGTCAGGCCGAGGAGCGGTCATAAAGCTAACGTTGTTGAAAATAAATCCACTTGGGCCAAGTTCCGATTCCAAATATTCCTTAACTTCATCAAGCAATGCACCCTTCTTTTCACCGAAAATTTCAATCGCTGAATACTTCGAGGCACAACGATTGAATCCATCCCTGACTCTGTCACGGACAGTGTTGTCAGAAAGTTCTTCAATCGTCGTCCAACGATATTTGCTGTAAATATCAGGGGCTTTTGCCGGATCAATTTGATATTCAATACTCACATCAGCATTGAAATTTGCACCTTCGCTGGACGAAAAATCGAAAGAATCATCGTTCTTGCTACCCTCTGTGGGGTTTTTCGTCCATTTCTCTGATTGACGATAAATTGGGAAAACAATAATTTCTGTTGTGGGCATGAAATAGAAATGGTATCCAACGCCCAACGGAGTCGGGTGGACGCCAGCAGAGCTACCTGTTTTTTTGACTTCAACCCCGACATGTTGCGGTGGGACCTTCGCACACCCCGAAGCAAAAATTGACACAAAAATCATAATCGAAACTGCCACTGCGGTTCTTTTGGAGAACATCATTCACCTTCTTTCGGTTCGGTTGCCGCTTTGATTTCAGCAGGAGGTTGTTCGGCTTCAACGGTTGGTTTCCAAATTCCAGCGATTTTATTAACACCAATAAGCACAAGGATCAAATCTATACCGAGGACAAGGATCCCATTAATTACATATAAATCATTTCTTTTGTTCAAGAGAAAAATTCCAATAATTGCAATAATTGAGACAGCAATTAACCCTAAAATTGAATAGAAAATTGTTTTCGAAATTTTCATCAGCATCTCGTCACTCATCATCGCTTTCTGTCCTTTCCCCAAACAAAAAAACGAGAGGCTGAACCAACCAGGGCCATTGGTCGATTCAGCCTCTCGTATCTTGCTTTTTGGCGCTTGTTAGCACCTTTTCGGCCAACCCAAGCCGGTTCCATAATCCGCAAGAGATCATGGCTCATTGTGCCACCCAGGCCGAAATGGAGATCACCGATTGCCGGTTTCTTCGAAATGATCATCAACAGCTTTTCAGCCGGATAGGCCCATTTCGACTTCACCAAGAATCTCCCTCACAAATCGGCTTACCTTTTTGTGGCACCTTCCACGATACCTCGAACCGGAGAGGCGGATGGTCCTCTCCGGCCCGAGGCACTCTGCGTCAACACACCTAGAGTATATCACCCCAGCGACCAGTGTCAAACTAGGTGGCCTCTGGAAGAAATTCTATCTTTTCTAATAAATCGTTATTGGGAAGCCACTCATCAAACCAATTAAGATATTCATCTAATCGTTCTTTTGAAAGATTCAATCTCATACCATGATCACGATCAAGAGAGATTAAGCAACATAACAATTTTTCTAAAAAATCTATGGAAATAGACAACCACCATTTTCTACCGAATGAAGAAAAAAGAATCGAGCCGCTGCTGGCCCTATAAAAATAACCACATTGAGTAGGATAATCTTCTCCAATCGGGACAAAAAGAATCAAACCGTTCCTTAAAATCTGCGGAAATCTAAGCATTTGACAATGCTCCAAATATCCGCAAACTCACTGGTTTGAAACCGGCACCGTAAGGTCCGGTGAAAAATCGATTCAAAATATTCCTCCCTGCATTTGTATCTGCGTTGCCTTTATGACCACAACCAAGGCACAGGAATATCTCTCCATTCCGATTCTTCTTATCAGCATGACCACATTCAGGGCAAGTGATACTGGTATTATAACACGGAACGGTTCGGAAGGAAACACGGTTTTCTTCACACCCCATTTGAACCCGGTTCAACCAATATCGCCACACCCACGAGCCAATAACTCGACGCATATTTTTGGAAAGGCGTCGTCTTTCCTTTGTCTTGTGATTCAAATTGCTAAGCTTCTCCACAACCACAAGATCAATCTTTTCATTAGAAACTATTTGCTTCGCAACCTCATCCATTTGTTGCTTCAATGCCCTTCTGGCTCGCTTTTGTCCTTTAGAACCATGTTGGCAACGATTGATGCGATTAACGCAACCTTTTATATCTCTGCCCAACTGCTCGCCGTTGGAAAAAGAAGCTAAAGCATTGATACCAGAATCAATCCCTATGGCATTTTTGCCTTGCTTCTTTTCACCAGTTTCAATTTCAAAGCAAAATTGAACAGAATCTTTTGTTATGATATAGGAATTAAGTCTTTTTCCCAAGTTGTCCCATTTATTGAAATGCTTATGGAAACGAATTGGCAGGTTCATCACGATCTTATTTCCTATTGAAGCTAGATGAAGCCAAGCATCGAATTCATTAGTTTTAGACATTTGAAGATCAGCAATAGTGCAACTGACATTCATTCTATTGCCTTTGTGCTTTGGCTTCACGGCTATCAATGACTCTGCTTTCTGTCTCAATTGGTTCGCCTTTGTTGCGCTTTTAGCTTTTTCTGCTTTGGCAAGAAGCCTCTTCTTTTCGTTGTTGGTTTTTTCTTGGGAAGCCTTGATCATGTCAATTGCTTCTCTGGCACAAACCTTTCTAAGTCTAGCTGAAAGCCAAGAATCAGGAGCGTTCACGATGTCTTTTAACAATTCTGCTTTGGTTGGGCATTGCTCCCAGAAGGAATCGATGAACAGGTTGCAAACTCTTCCGTATTCGGTCAACACAGCACCAAGCTCCAGCCTCTTTGCGGAGGTTGAAAACTTGAGGCTGCACTGTGCTGACCGAATAATTTTCATATCAGTGGACCATCCCTTGCGTATCTATGGTAATTTTCTTTTCTCTCACACTATCTAATATAATAGGATATGGCCTTGATTCAGTAAAAACCTCTTCTCCAATAAGACCGGCTGTATATTCTCCAGATTCCAATGCTAATTGTTTATCATCTTTAACCCACCAATCCATTACTTGCTGTTCTTCACCTTCACCAGAAGAAGCAACCTCTGATAATTCGAATTCTATATTCAATTCATAGTCATGTCCATCAATGTTTAGTTTGTGTTCAGTTTCATATTTAGTTGTCATAATTTTTCTCCTTTACAGGTACATAACAGTTTTCTTGAGCTTGCCTAGTTCAATAACATTCTCTATAGGTTCGAACCAAAAATACTTTCCCTCCCAATCCGGCTGCCTTTGAATAAGTGAATTCCAACTATCAATGTGATTTGAATTTGGGCCGTCACAAAAAGTAAGTCTTTCTTTTCCAGCGAAGGCGCTTTCTCTCGGATTCCTATCCAATAGGGCCTTTGCCCTATCAATCCCCTTTTCACCAGATACCGTATTCGTAGCAACGCTCTTCTTTATTATTTCCTCTGGAATATCCTCATACTTATCAAACACAATCATCTTGTATTGTCTTTTAATTTTGCTTTGAGAATTCCATCTCCCACCAGGGATTATGGTGAATTCTCCATCAAAGAATCCGATGATATTATCCACCAATTTAGTGCTTGAGATATAAATCGGGAACACGTCGTCTTGTTTCCTGTGTCCTGATTTACAAGGAAAGCCTAAATATCTACCGATGGACTGATATAAAGAATCATCGGTTTTATAAGCATCAATATGCATACGAATATGCATAGTCTCATTTAGTGTCTTTCCTGCTCTCATTGCGCCTTTGATTATAATAATAGAAGGCTTTTTGGGTTGCTCTGATAAAGCACCATCTAACTGACTAATTTCGTAATCTCCATCAATAGAGTATTCCCTAAACCAAATATTGGGATAGTTTTGCCCCAAATATCTTTCTATAACGAAGGGGGCTTGCCCCTGTGTCCTAATCACAAGATGACCGTTTCCATTCTTGTTGCAAAGACCAATGAATTCGTCTAGTCTTTCTTTAAAGAATGGAGTGACACAAGACTTCCTATCATCGGCCACTTTTGTTTCATGAACGACTACAAATCTCCCATCATTCTTTGCGTCTTCGATTGAATAATAATTATCACTCAATTCCAATTGGATACAAGAAAATGAATTCTCTCTTATTTTTGACTGAAGGACAGATGCAAATGGGGTAGCTGACAGAGAAAGAACATAGTTATGACCATTATTCCAATCAGAAATAGGCATACCATATTCTATGCCCAATTTATCAAACAGCACATTAAGTGGACGACTATTGCCTAGAGCCTGATGGCATTCGTCAAGGAAGATTAGCCTTCTATCTACCGTTAGATCTATTTTATCGGGGATCGCATATTCTGCCCCGCTTTTCTTAGTAAAATCTGCGAGATGGAAAACTTTAACCCGACAAGAAGCATTAGGCTCGTAGATACCAGCGTTCTGTAACCTTCGTTGCTGTTGTATTTTGAGTTCATTATCGGAAATATGAAGGATAAACAATATTTCGTAAGTTAGTCCTTCTTTCTCCCATTCATCTTTCATCATTTTAGCGACAAAGGTAGCCACTCCAGTTTTCCCCTGTTGGGTTTGAGCAATTAGCAATGGCGGGCCTTCATGCTTGGCAAATTCTTCTATAACCTCTTCTCCTGCTTTAATTTGTTCATAGTAAATAACTTCATCTCCAATTTTCATTTCAGATAGGCTCATTGTTTTCTTCCTTTTCTTTTTCAGCTTTACGCTTTTTCCTATTATCAGCAGACCGTTTTCCGTAAATTTTATTTGAAAAAGATGCCATCAGCGAAAGAATGTCTTCCACTAACTCTTCTTCATAACTCTTTCCAAGTATTTCTTCAACCCATTCAATCTCGACACCGTGGCTTCGGAAGAATTTCACAAGAAACTCAAACATAAATCGGCACAACCGATCACGATGTTCAATGATAACCTTGTCAATCTCACCTTCTTCAGCCAGTTTGAGAAGCCGGTTCAATTTTGGGCGATCATCCGACATTCCAGAAGCAACCTCTTCAAAAGTTGCCACGACGAAATATTTTTTATCAACACAATATTTTGACAATCTTCCCGATTGTCTCCCTAAGTCGCCTTTTGTTTTTTGTTCTTGCGATGATACTCTAGCATATACCGCTACTCTGATAGTATCTCTAGTTTTCTCTGCCTCTTCGCCAATAAAAGCCTGAATATCTGATATTTTGTATCGCCTGTGACCACCGGGGGTTTTCATCGGGACAAGAGTTCCTGACTTGTCCCATTGGCGCAAGGTATCTATATTGACTCCAAGGATTTGTGAGGCTTCTCCTATGCTAACTAACTTCTGTTGCGCCATCTATAAGTTCTTTCTCCTTGAAGGTGTAATACCATTGATCATAGATTCTTTGGAATTCTTCAATCTCAGGAAGTTCATCTTCGGCAAATGGCAACGGATGCGGAAAGACCGATCCGTTATCAAGTTCGAATTCAGTTGTTGTAAGTCTAACAACAGTATGCTTTGTAATCATTTTGTCCATACCTTCCTATTCGCAGTTTTCTAACAGATTCCTGCATATTTTTAAGATTTCCTGAGATTTATTTTGAGGACAGATTTTGCAATGCTCGTTAGAGCATCTTATTTACCCATATATCCATAGATTTCCGCAGATTTAGTGCCAACTGTTATCTACCCTTTTGGAGCGCAATCAAAGATCCTGCTATTTCTTCATAAACAACACCCAATCTTGTGTTTCCTAAAAGAAACTTTTGGGATAAAACCATAGCCATATGTTTATCGTCGATATTAAGACCTTTTGCTTTAAGTAATTCTTGGAATTTTACCCTAATTTGATACAAATCATGCCTATTTTCAGATAAAAACTTCAAAACATCTTTCACCCCCTGGCCCTCTTCCTCTGACATGGCTCTAGACCTTCCTGAAATCAATTCACAATTGAAATTTCAGAATTCGAGTACCCAGACCAAAAAGATCTAGATTGAAGAGTTTGAATAGCCCTTGCTGAAAGTAAAGAAATGATCAAGATCAAAATTACCTTTTTCATTTCTTTTTCTCCGATTCAATCTTTTCTTTCAATGAACCTAATGCCAATGGGATTGTGCCTCTTTTTTCAGAGTTAAAATCTACACCAAAAATAGTATGTTTGAAAGCTTCAAAACTATCACCATCTTTAGTGATTTCAATTAAATATCCTTCGGATCTTGTTGGTCTGCAAATAAAAGAGTTTCCATCATCTGATGACGAAACATTAAATTCTTCACCTAAAAACCCCCTGACTAATTCACTGATCTGTTCACATTGTCCCATGTCTTAACTCCTTTTGTGGTTTTTTCGAAACATAGCCAAGGAGAGACTCGAACTCTCAATAACACGGTTCTTGGCCATGCTCCTCTACCAATTGGGATACTTGGCCATCAGACATTATTCAACTATCCTTAAAAAGTAAATCACATGCATCTCATCAAAATTTTCACTTTTGAAACCAATCACTTCAAAACCATCATCAACAACATTTTGAATTGCTTCTTGTAATGAAAAATCTGAATATCTAAAAGTCTTTGTTGCAACTTCTTTTTTGATTCCAGCTAATTTTTCGAATTCTTTAACCGTTTTGAAAATTAGACCCATTCGTTTTTTCAAATTTTTAAACAATTCTTCAGGGTCTCTTTTCGGTGGATAGGTTTTGATGGGCGGCAATGTTTCACAACAAAGACAAGCAATGTATCCACTCCATTCTTCGTGACTCTCCCATTCATCGGAAACAACAATCGCAAAATCTTTCTTTTCTGCGGGTTGAAATTCAACCCTAAATCTTCCAGAACTTTCCAAAAAACTCTCAACAAAATCTTTTGGCTTAACTACAACCCAAGAATAACCTGGGAAAACTTTGGAAATAGCAGCTAAAAGTTCTTCTATCGCTTTCTCCTTTAGCGACATCATTGCGCCTCCTTTAGATCACTTTTTATTTCATCATTCTCCCGTGAATCTTTAAGTTCCCATTCCATCCCAGGAAATTCTTTTTTGATAGCTTCCATTATTTCTTTTTGTTCATCCGTCAAAGTTTGGTTCTCACTCATAAATCACCTCCGAAACATCGGTCGTGATTTTGATTTCTTCATTAGGAATTACCATAAAACGAAATTGTTTCAGACGATTTGCCCATTCTTCAGGAACCTTTGAATATTTGTTAAAAACGGTTTCATCAACATCAGAGACACGAACAATTTCATTGTTTCCAAACAAAGTATCTAATTGGGCACGGATTTCTTTAAGAGATTTATCAGACAAGATGTATTTGTACAAACTCCCATCCGGCCAAGAATAGCAAGGGAGATGTTCAATTCCTGCTTCTTCTAAAACTGTTCTTACGATTTCTTTTGCGTCTGAAAGTGCCTTCTGTTCTTTTTCGCTTGGTTCTATCCCACCATGAGGCTCTTGATAATAAAAAGCAATAGTAAACGAAAGATATTTTTTCCCACAGACATCCGGTGTTGCTTGGCCCATTTTCAGTCCTTTCTCTCAATCCCAAGAAGTTTTAGATCTTCTGGGGACAAACCTGCAAGCAATTTCTTTTTTTTGAAATCATCTAAAGAATAACTTGTTTGCGCCAAAATTGATTGAGAAATTTCAGGTGGGGTTATATCTGCTTCCCAATCCATAATCTCTTTCCCTGCGAACCAAGCTTTTCTCCAAACACCACCATATTCACTCAGACCATCAAGAACAATAACCACACCAGGAAGTTTTTCTGAAACCTTCGCAATATTCTCATAATCCCATGATTTTGTGTTCCCAACTCCGGGGCAATCTGTCATTTTGAAAAACAATTCCTCAACTTCTTTTGTTGCTTCTGTCGGGACAACAGTTAAGGTGTGCTTAGTGTAATCGCCCACGGGTTTTCTCCTGCTCATAGCCCTGGGGGGAATTGAACCCCTCGTTTTAGCCTTGAAAGGGCTGCGTTCTACCATTGAACTACAGGGCCTAACCGGGGAGCACCTCACCCCACTGTGTAACAGGCGCATCGCCCAACTCATGCATGGGGGAGTTTCCCCTCGGCCCGATCTGGTGCCTGCCCGTGGCGGGGCTGAGACAACCCCAGCCCCGCCACGGAGGCTCAACAGGTATGGTAGACCAACCCGGCCGCCAAGTCAACAACGAGCCCTCGGGCTCGTTGGGTGTCTTTATTATACCACGAGTTTTTTGCTCAATTCCAAGAATTCAAAAGTAGAGTCTTAATTTAACGCTGCGGATTAAATCTTTTCCCCAAATTCTGTAATCCTCCATTTCTTTTCCCCTACTTTCCCTTTCGGATAAATCATCTTTTTCCTTGACATATTAGCAATGACCTGATTCTTTTGTGATTTTGTTAATTTAAAAATAAGATATTTTGTGGGAATCCTCTTCGCCAATCATTCTTTCGGCAAGAAATACAGCTTCTTCTATTTCATCTTCATCACTTCTGTAACCGTTCATCTCCCCTATTGTTTTTTGAATATAAACATCTTTTTCAGATTTAATATTCTTGATTCTAGAATAAAAACCTAAAAGTCTTAATGTCTCAAAGAAACAAAAAATAATCTTCATCCCCACATCAAAATATGAAAAGGCTGTAATTAAAATAACAAAAGTTGAAATAAACAAAACTTTGTTCATTTTTATTTGTTTATCTTTTGCTTTTAAATTCATTCATTTTGATTTTAATTCTTTTATTTCTCTGAAGTATTTTAGTTCAATAAAAGCTAAAAAGAAATAAATTGCAGAAATTATCCACCAAGCGAATGGAATCATATCTTTTTCTCCTGGGTTTGATTAGTTCAAGTGTTCACAATCTCGAACCAAAACTGTTCTCTATCAAGGTCAGCGAGAACGAAATTGTTTTCATTTTCGTTGGGAATTGATGTAAATCCGTTTTTCATTCTGGTTGGTGTTGCTTTGACCCAAACGCCAAACTCAGGGTAAAGCGAAAGAACAGCAGATAATGGATCGTGAAATGCTTTTTGGTCTCTTTGATCTAGATAAATTGACATTCCTTCCCGAATCAATTCTCCCCCTATACTTTTTGTATTTGAGGCTAAAACTCGTTCATGAATTTGTTTGTTGTAAACAACTGTATGACAAATATTCTTCCCTACAAATCTTCTTTCAGAGAAATTGGATAGCAACAACATTTCAAGTCCAGAGGGGCACCCCATCATGTTGAAGGTTGGGAAAAACTCATGCCCCTCAAATTTTTCTAATCTTTGTTTTGGAGAAAACTTTGAGTAGGGCAGAAATCCACCCTGCATCAAAAGCTTCCCAAGTTGATGTGTTTGATTGAGGGCTATTTCACCAGAAGCAATAGCCGGACCAATGACGAACCAATTATCTTCTTCAGAAATTTCTATTTTATCTTCGTCAGCTTCCAACTCAAAAGGAGCATTATGTCTGGTCAAAACTTTCTGATGAAAACCATGGGAATAATCTTTTCGATCACTTGATTTCCCTGGTTTGCTTGAAAAGATTGGGAAGTCTTGTTCAAACTTGTCCCTCAAAAATTTAGCAATGGCTATTTGTGTTGAGTATCCCGGCGTGATAAACCAAGCTTTGAATTTAATCCCCTTTGATTGAAGATAGCACAAAGCAAAAAAATCATCTGGGTCTCCACCAAGATCAGTCTCAATTATCATTTTTAATCCTTCGACCATTGCCATTCTTCTTCATCATCTTCATCACGGCCCGCCTTCCTCAACAAAAACAACGGAGAGCAGAGGACTCGAACCTCAACCACTTCCATGATCCAACCGATTAGCAATCGGTGCCCAAACCTCTTGGGTTTACTCTCCTCATTTTCCTAAAATCAATCCCCGATAATTTCACGAGCAAATTTGGCGAACCAATCTCTTCGTTCGAAAAGACCTTTAAGTTGACCACCGACAACCGAAATCTCCCTCGAAATGATTTTACGAACAATTTCTGAAGGTTCTCCTGACGCCAAATTCTTTTTGGGAATTTTGAATTGGAATTTGATGGGACGTTCTATTTCCTTCTTCTTGCCCTTCTTTCCATTCTTCTTCTTCTTTTTGATCTTCTTCTTTTTATTTTCAGCAAGAAGTCGCTGAATTGCAATTGACGCCCCGTCCTTTGTGTCAAATTCATCCAAATCAGCACAAATCGCAAATCCAACTCTGAAATAATCCCCACAATCAAGAATTGCGGCCGTTAAACCGCCAGTTTCTTCGAACTCACCCCGAGGGGTTGAACGAAGAAGAGTGAGAAGCTTAACCTTTGCTGGGTCAGCTTCTACATTTGAAGCAGCCTTCGTTTTCATCTCGCTCATGTCGATCCCTTCTTTTGTCTCGGATTGGTTTAGTCGGTTCAATTTGTTCTAAAATTAGCAAACGGATCAGTCTCTTTTTTCCATTCAATTCCACGAAATCCTCTGCCGTCAGCATACCAATCAATTCCACCAAATTCAAAAGAAATACTTCCATAATATTCACACAAACAATCTACAATTGAAGCCAAAAAACGACAAAGGCTTGAGGCTTTCGAAGCTGCTTTTTTGAATTCCTTTTTCAATTGTCCAACTGTTGTAAACCAAACTTTAGATCCCTCTCCTGGGAAACTACAACCAGTGACTCTTATCTTGTAATCATCTGGCAAACAAAATTCTGTCGGCAAACGCTCTCCTGATTTGTAATAGCTCCTCAAAACGATTGGCCCTTTCGTTCCCACGACAGACTCCTTTCGTTAGCCGCCAACCCTTCAAAACTCATTCAAAAAATCAAGAGGTTCAATATCAATTGGATTTCTTCTAAAAGTCATACCTTTGTTTTCTAGATCTAAATTAATTCCAGTAAATTCCACCAATTCAAAACGAAGTCTATGTTTCGGATCTGGGACAAAACATGAAGAAACAGCTTTTTTAGGGGATCCATCTCCTTCTTCAAAAAAAGAAGTAACCAACCATCCATTTGGCATTGGAATAAATTCATAACTTGGATCCCCATTAAAAACAACTCTATCAAAAATAACTGTTTGAGCATTTTGATTGTTTTTCAAATGTCGAAGAGGAAAAACACCACCTAACTTTTTCTTCTTTCTAATCCAATATTGAATCGAAAACTTCAAATCACGAAAGCAGTTCCAATCCCACGGCCATTTCCATCGAATTTTCATCGACCCACTCCCCACTCTTCTTCTAATATCTTATTGGAATAATCTATTGTTTTTTGATCTAAATCTGCAAGGGTTTTGTTCCTTTGAACCCGATCTTCTTCTGATTTAGAAATTAAATAAGCTAAAGATAATTCATCTTCGTGATAAATAAATTCGTTTTTAGCAAATTTATCTCTGGCCTTTTGAGTTAAATCGGAAGTTTCTTGTTTCTTATGCCCAAAAATCTCTACTAGAAACCTTTCGGTGATAGACCAAAAGGTTTCTTCCATCTGATCTATTCCCCTCATCTCAATTCCTTCCTTGCTGCCACACAGGCCGCACAAACACAGTATACCACAAGGCCGACAGAGCCCGCAATAGCAGACCTGTGGCGTTGCTGTGGCAAGGTGTGAGGGCTCGGAGTGTGGGGGGGCGAGAACGGAAGGGGTGAGACTCGAACTCACAAGGGCTTTGCCACCCCACTTGTTTTCGAAACAAACTCCTGATCCAGCCGGATCCCTTCCTGGGAGCAAACTTTCAATCTTTAATCATTCATAGATTACTTTTAATTTAGCCATTAAATGCGGATCATTTTGATCTTCTATATCCATTCGGAGTCTCACTTTCCTGGGTTTTCAAAACAAGCCGGTGATTGGGGTTGAACCAACGACCTGCGGGTTACAAATCCGCTGCTCTACCAACTGAGCTACACCGGCATTTTCGACACACTTTCATTTTTTCTAAACTAAATCCTACAATTATCTGAAATCTAAAAAATCAAACAAAGATAAAATTTCATCTTTTCTATAAAACTTTTCTGCCGAACTAACAATATCTTGAATTATTTTATCCCCAAACCTTGGATAACTAGGTCTAATTTCTTCCGCATCCCAAAATAAATCTGTGCTTAAAGAAATCATTAAATAAACAACTTGTTCGTCTCTCTCATCAAAGCAAATGTTCAAATGAATCTCACTGTTTAGTTTTGAAATCAAAACATTATTTTTTCTATTCCAAATAAGTTCTGACATTTTTTTATTTTCAAAATTTTTAAGATTGATCAATTTTCATGCCCAACTCAAACCTGGGCCATCATGCAAAGAGTTATACAAATTGTCAATTAACAGTTCCCACTCCGCCCCACTATAACCGCAATGTGTATGCAAATTTCCAATCCTTATCGTCAAACTATTACCGCCAAGATCTTCTTCAATTGAAACAATCGCACCATTTTCGTTAATTATCTCAACAATCTTTTTGAGGCACTCTTCGCATTTCTCTGCGGTTGTCATTGCTTCCTCACTTTTAAATCAAAACGGTAGACCTGGGACTCGAACCCAGAAGGGCTATTAACCCCACCGCTTTTCAAGAGCGGCCCCTGATCCAGCCGGTTGCCTACCAAGAACAGACCAATCAATCTTTAATTTTTCTCTTTGTCGTCCCTCTCATTTAGCAATCTAACAAGAGCCTGTGCTGCTTTTTTCCCGCCAAAGGTTTTGCCCTCCATGTTTTACTCCTCTTTCAAAGCACAACCATCGGGAAACCGACTCCACACCAATGAGCGATCCACAAGAACGGGGCAACCAAAATAACACTTTCCAAAGTTAGAACCCCACCAACACAATCTACAAAAAATGGAATGTTCTTCCCGACTATCACATTCAAACAATAATTAAATGAAGCACCCCCTAAAATAAAAATAAAAAGAAGAAGCAAAGAGCAACAACAGCAACAAAACGCTAATGATTTATCGCTCTCCTGTTTTTCTTTTATTTCTCTTTCCTCCCTCTTTTTGTTCATCTCCTCAATAATTTCTTTTCCACTTCTTTTCTTTTTTTTGGGCATTTTGTCGGTGTCAAAAAGATTAAGATTTAGTTTCCCATCCCTTGGTGTGAGCCCCATCACTCTCTCCTTGTCCTCACAAATCAAGGACTTGTCCTAATTCTTTGATTGCTTTGTTTTTTAATTCTGTCCTTAAATCTTCTCCTTGTTCTAAAAATTCAGTTAAACTCTTTGTTGCTGAATTGATATATTCTTGAACAACAGGATTATTCCATTCAATATCAGATGTAGTTATTTCGCAGTTAATAATAATTGTTTTATAGCCATTCTCTTGTCGAAACTTTTTCAATTGAATTGAATATGGATCGGTTTCTTTAAATGAAACTAAGATTTCTCTATTTTCTTTTTCGATATAAGCTCTATATACGATAAGTTTCAAAGAGTCCTTATAAACATACCATTTACCGTGTTTGCTCATTTTGTCCCTTCTTTCGGTTTCAGGGTTTTACCTAAGAAAGTAATGCCATTCTTCAGTTGTTTTGTTGATCCCATCAGATTCAACAGTTGGTCCTTTATCATTTTCGATTGAAATTCCTAGATAATCTTCATAAATAGAAAAGATATTTGCATCAAATTTTCTGCAAAGCTTATGAAGTCCTTGAAGGAATTTTTTCATTTTCTTTGACATTTTCGGCGGTTCCACAAAATTCTCGGCAACTTCACTTAAATAATCATTTGTTTCTTGATAATGAGCTTTTGCAAAAATTCTCAATTCATCAACTGTTGGGATAGACCCACCTTCAATTGCAACAACTCTTCCAGAAGTCAAACCTGCAATTTGATTGGTTTTAAGAGCGTGATTAATTCTTGTTTTTTGAATTGCATGACCATAATTCCTATAAAAAAATACTTTTTCTCTTTCTTGAAATGCACGGTAAGAAGGATCAGTTAAAGACATAAAAGATCCAGCCTCAAGATCGATATCAAACTCTTCCCAATGAAGAACTCCACCATCTAATTGAATCTCAAATTTTTTGATTTGATCTTCGGTTAAATCTTTAAGTGCCGGAATTTCTAAAACGTGGACATTAAATGTTTTTCCGCTTTTCATAATAACCGTCAGAAATCCATCCTTAAAACAAGCATCCTGAATGATGAAGTCTTTCCTCGACATGATGGCTATCTCTCCCTTTCTTTCCTGACTCAAACCTTCAAATTTGTCAAATACTCCTGAATTAAATAACAATAAGTCTCAATATCCCCCGACGCACAACCAACACTTTTTGGATTCTCCATACCAACTGATCTTCGAAGGAAAACAACTTCTTCCATTGTGGTTCAACATTCCTCTAACACAATCATAGCACAACCATTGGAAAATTCATGCCACATAAATGACAAATCCATAAAAAGGGTGCAACAACAAGCACACATTCAGCAGTCAAAAGGCCGCCAACACAATCAGCAAAAAATGGGATTTCTTTTCCAACCATCGCATTCAAACTATAATCAAAAGTCCAACCGCCCAAAAGAAAAATAATAACCATAGCTAACAAACAACAATAACAAGAATATACCAATGAATCTGTGTTACCACTCTTTTGTTTTCTTGTTTTTTTAATTTGATCTAGTTCTGCAATTGATCTTTTAATTGGCTGACCAAAATAAAGATCCGTCTCAGATTCGTCTGGCATTCTCCGGCCCCTTTTCAGCTTGGCATACCATTAACAATTTGCCAAGGTTCAACGCCAACAGATTCAATGTATTTGCATCTTTTCCAAATTTCTTCGACATTTGCCGCAGCCAACGACAATTCGTCTTTATGGAAATAAAAAACGACAGGATCACCGCCTCCGCAACTTTGACCGTGCATATCTCTATTAAATTCCATAAATACCTTATCTAGAAGGTCTTGCGCCTCAACTTCCATTTCGTCTGTCATCCAATCATATTCGTATGGACTGAAAATTAAGACTTTTAATTTCCAATAGATATCATCATGATTTTCAAAAGGATTAACAAGAGATTGTGGCTCAGAAAGTTCTTCATTGCTCATTCCATCTCTCCTTCATTGGTTTTTTTTCGAACCTAACAATACCCCCGGCAGGAATCGAACCTGCATTAATGGCTTAGAAGGCCACTGCTCTATCCATTGAGCTACGGAGGCAAACTACGAACCGTCAGTCTAGCCAACCATTCAATTATACTTCAATTCATTCTTTAACTGCTGTTTTCTTTTCGTTCATTTTGGTCTCAACAATTTTCGGGACATAATTTGAAACATCAAGGTTCAAATCGAACAATTGTTTAACCATTGAAGAACTGAGATGACTCAAGTCCTGGTCTCCAGTCAAAAATACTGTTTGAACTCCAGATATTTCTTGATTGATCTTTGCTATTTCAATTTCAAACAAAAAATCAGTTACACTTCGGAGGCCCCGCACGATTGAGACGTTGGCGTTCCCAAGCCTTTCCATTATTTCTTTTGCTGTGACTGCTGTTGATCCTTCATAACAAACAACACTCCACATCCCGTCAAAATCATCAAGTGTTTCTTTTAGAGCTTGATTGACAAGTTCTTCTCGTTCTTTGATATCAAAAAATTCACTTCCTACCTTTGCCGGGTTGATGCCAATCCCAACAATCACATGATTAAAGACATTTGTTGCTTCTTTGATCACAGAGATATGGCCGAATGTAATTGGATCAAAGCTTCCTGGGTAAAAACCTGCCGAAATTTTATTCATAATCCCTTGATCGCTTTCTTCCGGCGGCCCGGCGCTTCCTGGCCGCCTCCTGCTTCGTGCCACCATGATACCCCGAAGCACCGCTCTTAGCAATACGCCAGAGGCTTTCTTCGACGGCCCGCCTTTGGGCAACAGCGTCGGGCATATCGGTGGACTCGATTCTATTTGTTTTTTTCTCCCTTTTCATTTTCTTCCTCTATCCATCCAAATCCAGACTGACATACTCCCTCCGCTAAAGCAGGAGGGCTTTCTAGCCGTGTTCTTTATAATGAGCGATGACATCATTAAAAAAGTTCCAAACAAAGGGAACTATTTCCTTTTTTCCCCATAACTTCTTCATGTGTCAACCACAAAAGTTCCGAACATTTATCAGGTTCTTTAATTTCATGTATTCCACTCCAAATTGCTGTTTCCCAAAAAAGGTCCAGATATTCGCCTTTATCGCCCATCCGATGGCAAACATGGCAAAGATTCATATTTTCAGTTTAAACACCAACACCAACTTTCAGTCTGAAACGCTCGTCGCCCGTGTCGCTCATATCACTCATTCTACACCCCTAAACTTAAAACAAAAATCAAAAATCTTTGCAGTTTATTCATTTTCTTTTCTCCCTAAAATTGGGCTTGTTGCTCCAAAAAATAAACATTAAGTTCTTGATAATCTACTAAATCATCACCATATTGCTCGTTATATTCATAGATATAAAATCCAAGAATTTGTTTTCCTTGATCAACAAGTTGTTGAAGGATTTCTTCGATTATAAACGGTTGTTTAAAAACTTCACATTTGACCATAATTTACTCCTGTTCTTCAAATTCTCCGATGTCCTCCGGTTCCAACCCATTCATCCATTCCTGATAAAATAGTCCTCTGACAGTATACTCTTCAATTTGAAGCCCTCGCCGTCTGGTTCTTTGGAAACGTTCTTTATCTGTTTCTTTAGCCATTAATTCTGCTTCTGCTTTGACTAAAGGAATTATTCCACAGGAAGAGATTGAACAATATCTACCAAGACAATAAAGTTCAAGTTCTGGTAGAATTTTTTTGAATTGAGTCCAATCAACCGGCAATTCTGGTAAATTCAACCCATCTGTTTTACCTGTTGCAGCAAACCATTTAATCAAGCTGATCCCAACAATTTCATCTTCTTCATCATCTCTAAAGATTCACAACTGAGGTTCAAAAAAACAATCTTCATAAAAGGTTCCTGGTTGAATTTCAGGTCTTATATGCGCTTCAGATATTGAATTCCCCTTTCATAAATTAATCTTTTCTGGAAAATCTCTTGGAATTAGAGAAATTTGGTCAAAGAAATCAAGTTCTTGCGACAGTGCTACAAAACCATGACCTTTTAAATTGATTACCATTTCAGTTGTTTCAGCATCTGGAAAAACATCCATAATTTCATCAGCTTCTTCAATGGCCCCGCAAGGCACAATCATCGGAATCCCATCAATTTCTTTTGTCAACATGGGGGCACCTTCAACATAAAAATGCCCATGAATAATATATCTAATGTTGGGATAAAAATCATAAAGACAAAGTTGAACTGGTGCATCTACTGAAGGTTTATGTGGGCCAAAAAATTCAACAGGAAGAACACCTGGATTCAAAGCGACAAAACCATCTTTGGAAATCATTGATTTATTTAGATTTCTTTTAGACATATAAATATAATTTTCATCTTTGAATGATGTGAATCCGTTCAAACAACGATCAACAATTTTATTTCTAAAAGAGGCATTCCCTAAATATCTAACTTGTTCGACACCTGGAAATTTGCTTTCAAAAAGACAATTAAAATCATCAGAAAATCTTCGAACTATTGTAAAAAAGGCTTCATCCTCGGGAATTTCAACAGCTTCCCCGGCTTGAAAACTACTGATTCTTGTAACATAGAGACTAAGTTGACTTGCTCTTTCAGCAACAACCCTGCACAATTCCTGAATTTCTGTTGAATAATCTAAAAAGAGATTACCAAAGGGGTCAAGAACACGGGCTTGGAATTTATCATTTGCTCTTGAAAACTCTATTACAATATTTGATCTTGTTCTAAGAGAGTGTTGAACCACATCAAAAGATGTGTAATTCCCATTTTCAACTCGTTTTGATGAAATAAAAATACTTGTTTTGTATTTTGATTTCATTTTGTCAATAAGCTTTTCAAGTTCATTGGGGATATTTGGCATCCAAAGAACTATATCAAAATCGTTTTCTTCTGAGAGAACAGCTTGTAAATTTTGATAATAGCCTCCGTTACGAAGTTCTATTTCAAGACCTATTTTTTGGAATTCTTCTGACATTTGTTGAACTATGCCAGAAGATTTGCCTCCATTTAAATCAAAATTCCCACCAACAAAAAGAAGTTTCATGGGATTCTTCATTTTATAACAATCCTAAATCTTCTTCAATTGTTAAATTATCTTCAACCGTTAGAACGGTTGGCCCGGTTTGACGATCAAGCTTCCCAATTAAAAGATAATCATCTTCTTGCCTTTCATTTTGTTCTTCAAGATCTAATAGAATTTCTTCAATTTCTAGATATGGGAATTTCTCGGAAAGATATTCAGAAATCTGAGAGAATCTGTTCTGAATTTCATCGCATGTTGAAAGATATAACTTTGCTGAATTTGCATTGTTGGCCTTTAAGCATTTAGAAGCCTCCCCCGAAAGGTAAGCCAATAACCCCATTTGACCTGTTCTCAGAGCCCCCAGGGCTTCGAGCAAATCGGCTGAGGTCTCTTCGGGGGGAGAGAGGGCTTGCTGCACCTCTCGGGGCGTCTCGGAGCTTTGTCGCATCAGTTGGGCACCTCCATCGTGTCTATTATGCCCGACCTGGACACCCGTGTCAATTCACCACATAAACTATTTTTCCCCAAGTTTTTTAAGCAATTCAACTACTTTTCCATAAATATCTCCATCATCATTCCAATAAATATCTAATTCTTTATCTGAAGCTTCACAATTAGGATTGGTGCAAACCCATGTTTGTCTCAATGGAAAATTTTCTATGTTAGGATTTTCAACATGTTCAATTCGTGTCTCAAATTCTCGTTTTTCACCCATCAATAATTTTTCTTCGCAAAATGGACAATATTTTTCTGTTGACCGAGACATGTTTTATCTCCTCTCAGACAGGTAAAATTGTTTTTGAAATTGAAATGATTATTATGTTTAGATTTCTTTTAGACATATAAATATAATTTTCATCTTTGAGTGATGCGAATCCGTTCAAAATTTGATGAAAATTCATAAGCAACATCAGATGGTGTTGGAGTTTCGTCGTATTGTCCCTGGAAGGTGATTTCCAACAACAACTCTTTTTCACCTTCAATTAAAAACAAAGAGGCATCCCAAATAAAATGTTCATTGTTAAATTCATCAATTGCAGATGAATTGCTTGAAATTTCGGCTCTCCACCCATATCTTTCAGCATCTTTGAATTCGAGATGAAACTTTTTCATGATTCTTCGCCCAATTGAATCGTGTGAAGAACTTTTTCATTATTTGCATCTTCAATGCGAATTTCATTTGAATTTCGTTCAATAACCAAATTGAAATCAACCCGATTTCCCAAGTCCTTGATAAAAGAAGTGAAAACCATCTTAGCAATAGATCCAAAGCTCTGAACTGATGTTATTTCATTTAATTTTTCCAAAATTTCTTCACACATTTTTTGGTCTTTGTAATTCAACAAATTTAATTTGTTGAATAGACAGATAACCTCTTCAACATATTCTTCGTCTTGATTGTCAATATAGCAATAATCATTAGATGAATCATCAATGGTCACATAAATTTGGAATCGTTTAATTTTGGGAAATTTCTCCATCAATTTCTGACAAATATCATAAAGCTGTTGATGAACGGGGCGAAAATGTTGCTCCAAACCTAGAATGGTTTGGGTGATTGGATTTCCAGTGCTCATAATCCCTCCTAAACCCAGAGCCCACTGTTTTTCCAGTGGGCTCTGGGTTGTATCGGACCTTGGACTTGTTAGTTTGACCCGAGGAATTTCTTCCACCCCGGCCACCCCTTCGACCCCTTCGAGGGCAGGCAGCCGATCTTCTTGGCCTTCTTGGCCTCCTTGGTCGTCGGGACGGACGTGCAGGGGCGAACAAGCTTCTTGGCCTCTTCGAAGGTCAGGTGCTTGGTCTCAGGATTCGTGCTCATGGTGTTTGTCCTTAGCTGTGGTGAGCCTATGGGGCCACCTGGGTTCTCATAGATAACGGGAACAAGCGGCTGGCAGCCTTGACGCACGGGGGCTTCCAGATTAGCACGGATTCAGCAGCCAAAAATTATGTATTTTTTCTAGGGGAGATTGATCTTTTGTCAGGCACAGAAATCTTTTTAGCCAAAGAAATCTCTCTGTCCTTTTTCCTAATTCTTGCCTTTTCTTTTCTCTGATTCGAGAAATCTTCAATTTTAGCTGGGACAACAACAGAAACTGGTTCAACCTTTTGGCAATCAAAAATCCCTGAAACAACCCATCTCAAAACCCACCTCACCCCAATGGATGACCAATAAAACAAACAAATTAAAAAGACACATAAAAAGACACAACCAAGAACAATTAAAACAAATTCAAAAAGTTTACCAATTTTAATTGGTAAATTAAACACAATAGAAAACAAAGAAATGAACAACAAGGTTGAAATTATTTGTTTTCTTGGTGTTCGTTCTTCATGGTTGTAGAAACACCAACAAGCAAAAAAACCCATTTCTAGAATAAGACAGAATATTACTGAATAACAAGCATAGCTGAATACTTCCATTGATCCAAAAAAAGCATAATTAGGATTAATAAAACAGTTGTAGAACAACGCAAAAAGCGAATGGTCCATTTCTCTTCATCCTTATCACATCACATCCACAGTTGAACAAATTTTGTTGTTTTGTTGATTCTATTGGTTCTATTGGTTACCATTTGGCGTAAACAAATTGTTGAATTGATTTGCCAAAAAATCTTCAAATTGAGATGCTGCTTGTTGCTGTTTCCGCATGTTGTCAACAGCCGATTGAATTGCAGCAATATCATTATCAAATTCAGGATTGGCAGCAAATCTATCTTTGGCATCATTAATTGTTTGTTGTGCAAGGATAACATCCCCTGAATTCAATTCAGCAGAAACCTTTTGGTAAAAAAGCAAAAAATCTCTTTTATCTAATTCATTAACCACCTGCAACCCCAAAGGTGTAATTTGATCGTCTTTTTCGGGGAAATCATTATCAAGCTCAAGAAGTCGCAACAATGCTTCATCAGGATCCCCTTGTCGAAATAATTGCCGGGCTTGAGCTAAACCTTCTTGAAATCTTTTTTCACGAGCATTAGAATAAATGAAAAAACCAGAAACAGACAAAATAATTAGGATTGAAATCAAAACAACAATTGTGAATAAAGTCTTTTTGCGTGGCTTGCCGGGGTTGGCAGGAGTGGCGGGTTTGGTGCTCATGGTTTTATTCCTTGGATGCTGGCCGTTGCTGGCTCAACACAGGTTATAGAGGTAACACGCCCTCCGCTCCCGTAACACACGGGGGCTTCCAAGCTCTCGGGGAGAGATTCGAACTCTCATAAGTCTTTCGACACGCATTAACAGTGCGTTGCATTGCCAGTCTGCCACCCGAGAATGAGCTATCATTCACACATCAATCTTTTTTTGTTAATTGTTTTTATTAGTTCGGGTTACCAGTTAGTGTACCCAGGAAAACAGTCTACAGGCTTCATTATACCACAACTACACTCCTAAATTCAAATTACATAATCAAATAAAAAGTTCCTATAATTTGATTCATTTTTCTGTTTTCTACGTTCTTCTAAAAGCCCATCAACAATACTCATCTTTTTTTCTTTATCTGGGTATACTTCATCAATCAATTTTAAATTAAGAACAACATATTCTTTTTCTTCTCTTATACTGTTATAAAAGATATTCAACATATGTTTAAGATCGTAATTGTTTTTATTTTCAACCAAAATACAATAATTACCATTTTGAAGTTGTTTAATACGATACCAAGATTTTGTAAATTGGGCTGACAAATTTGCTTTTTCTAAAACTCTTTTTAAATCAAGACTTGTTTTAAAAGTAAAACCCACAGGATGTCGTTCCATTTTTTAAATCACTTTCAATCTTCTTCTTGCAATCTCCTAATTGCTTCGTTGTTGAAGCCTCTGCTTCTTAATTCTCTTTCAATGTCGTTTGCGTCATCATTAGCCATTTTAGCTTTTCTTGGGTTTGAAAAACCATAGTCTAAATTTTTCAATTCTTTGATCAAACTGCCTGTCGATTTGTTCTCATAGAATGACATTTCACATCTCCAAATCTTTTTCTTTTACGCCGACTGATTTACACAATTGCATTAGTGCTTGCCATCTACCGATTGCAAAGAAGTTTCCCAATTCCATAGCTTCGATTCCCAATGTTGCGACTTTGTTCCTGCCATATTTAAATGTTCTGTCAGAAATAGCTTCAAGGCTAACATTTTTTCTATTATTTGCTATTTTTTTGCCAATTCTTGCAGCATAAGCACGATCCATTTTTCCACGAAGATATGCTAATTCATAAATGCTTTTTTCTTTGACCTCTTTGACCTCTTTGACTTCTTTGACTTCTTTGACTTCTTTGACTTCTTTGACTTCTTTGACTTCTTCCATTGGGTTCGTTCTTCCTTTTAGTTTCGTTCCCAGGGGGCACGAGCCAAGGAGCTTGGTTTGTCCCTGACTCGTGCCCTGTTTTTAGTATACTCTCGTCGGTCGTTGTTCCGGTTTTGGAATTTTGGGCAACAACTTTTTAATTTTTATTATCCTGAAAAGAATTATTCTCCAAGGAATTCTGGTGTTCCTTGAAATTTTTCGGAAATCTCACAAGCATAGATAGTATTCCCAGATTTCGCTTTCAATGCTCGCACAACACGTCCAATGCGATCCCTTGATGTTTTGATCAAGCCGATTTCTTCTTGGTCTCCCCATAATTCTTCGCCGCAACGACATTCGAGGATACGATACCAGTGGATAATGTGTTGTTCCACCAGTTCTTGCTTGTTTCTCATTGTCCGTCCCTTTCATTGAACGGCCTTTAACTCGCTGGCACTAGCAAGTTTAGGCATTTCAATGATGGGTTTTTCGCACCTCGATCATGTCGCCTTCATACCCTTTCGTTTTCAGTCTATACCGGAGGCCGGACTTGAACCGGCGACTTGTTGCTCATGGGGCAACCGTTCTACCAACTGAACTACTCCGGTAAAATTTCTTTTCAACTCCACCCGTTTGATCTACCTAATCAGTTGTTTCCATGGCTTGAAGCCATTCTTCTGCTTCCTTTTCTTTATTATACACATATTTTAGGACAAGATACTTTATTGGTTTAGAATAATCTTCCATTGGGAATTCCACAACTTCCACACCTTCTCTAAGGATAAAACAAGATCTAACAATATTGCTTGGATCAGCAGCAATTAACCTAACCAAATTAATCTTTTCAGATTCTATGAATTTATCAAAAACCCTACTTTCGGCTTGTTGTCCTAATTTTCTAGATTCTATAATTGATGTGTGAAAAAATGCAACTTCTTGACAGGTCCAAGCTTTTGTTCCATTCCACAAAGTATAAACAGGGACTTTAGCTGTTTCATATTTCGAAAAATCTCCATAGCACACATTTAACCATTCAAAATCAGCAGCACATAGCAAGGAGACACCTTTTTTTTGATTTATCATATTTTATTTTAACTTCCTATCAAAGAATATTGATAATAATGTAAACAAATAAACACCCACAAAAAGAAGAGTCAAAATCAATTTAGCATTTATTTTAGAGTCTGGAAAGATAAAACAAAAATTAAGAAATAAGATTGAACCGAAAGCTGACATTGACGGAAGAGTCAATAAACTTATCGTTCTTTTGTTCATCCCCGTCACACAGCACCTCTCTTCTGGGCGAGGCCCACCCGGCACATGGCCGCTCCGCAGAGCATAACAAACCGGGCAGAGCGTTGTCAAGCCGTTGGGGCACTATTTTTGGGTGTTTCTAGGTGCTCCCCCCGGAGGCTTGCAAGGGCTCCCCTGGAGGCTTGCAAGGGCTCCCCCCGGAGGTTTGCAAAGGATTCTTTAGCCATCAGTAGGTGGATCTTGAGATTCTTGAGCGGCCAAAGCGGCCAAAGAATCTCTAATATCCTTCCCATCAATTTCGTTCCCGATGCTTATCCATCCTGGTGTTTCTTCTCTTGCGAACATTTCAAGTCTTGGTAAATCCCCCATTAATTCAATAATTCTATTTTTGATCTCTGGTGGTTTTTGACTATGTTCTTGAATTGGTCTAACAATTGATTCTGTTAAAGCCTCCCATGGAATTTCGATATTCACATCAGTTTTTTCACCTAAATCAAGAGGCTCTTCATATAAATTAATCAAATCAATCAAATCAAACAAACCAAAATCTTCTTCATGTTCCCAGAGGACTTGATGAACAGATTTACTAACCCTTTTTGGTTTTCCTCTAGTTGCAAGCAAACACAATTCTGAATTGGCACGAGACCAATATCCGAGTCCCCAGAAGAGCTTTTCAGTTTGTTTTTTATTTGTTTTACACCAATTAAATCCAATTGTTTTATATTCAAAGCCCCAAGCATCTAAAACCTCAAAAGCTTCTTTCAAATTTGGGCATGTTGCCCAAAGGAAAAGGACACAGTTATCTGAAGCTACAGAATCCACATCTAATGACTTGAGGTCTTCTAAAGTCATTGTTGGGTAATAGCTTTCAGCCGATCTTCCGCTGCCAGTTGGTTTACTCCAAACCCGGAAACTCCAGGGACAGTCTGCCAGGATTATATCAAACTTTTGCACAAACTCACCTTCTTTCTTTTTTACAAATCTAATAAATCAAAGAAATAAATATAGTTTTCTGATGTATTTTATCCATATTTTAATTCAACGGCAGGTACATCTTCACGGTAGCGAATTCCATTCAAAAACAATTTTTTCTCCTAATCAAATCAAAACGCAGATGCTAAAATAAACAGAATTAAGCCAATTAAAAAGAGATAAAATGATGAATTACATCTAGCTGCTGCCTGCCTCCACCATCTATTTTTTTCTTCTATTGAATATTCATAATTAAAGACTCTCATACAATCCCCTGGGACATGAAATAAAATTTCCATTGCCAAAACAGCACAAATGACACTAATTATCCCATATGGATTCAACAAACAATTGAATCCAATCAAACCTAAAATTACACCAAAAGACAACATCATCGTTAACAAAGAAGAGATTGTTATAGGAATAAATGATAATTCAATATTTCTTTCCTTGCTCGCCCACTCTTCATAAGTTCCAGCCCATTTGTTTTTCATCGGGTTCCCTTTGCTTGCGTTCATAGAATTAATTCATTAAATGAATTAAAATTATTTTCATTGCTTGAAGATTCAGAATATGAGTCGAATTTTGAAAATAGTTCAAAATCATCTTCATCCACTCGTTTCCCACATAAAAACCATTCTTTTGTTCCGTTGGATTTTTCAACAGCAGGTCCATCAAGGCGATGACGTTGGCCGTTGATGAACCATTCTTTTGTTCCGTCGGATTTTTCTTTTGCTGGCCCATCAAGGCGGTGACGTTTGCCGTTTACCCACCATTCTTTTATTCCATCTGCCATCTTAACGGCTGGGCCATTAAGGCGGTGAAGCTGGCCGTTGACCCACCATTCTTTTAAGCCATCAGCATTTTCAACGGCTGGGCCATCAAGACGATGAAGCTGGCCATTTTGAAGCCAATCTTTTGATCCATCAGCAAATTCTCTCGCTGGGCCATCTGTTCGGTGGCAGAAACCGTTTTGGAACCATTCTTTTGATCCATCGGCTCGTTCAATTGCTGGCCCATCTTCACGGTTAAATATTCCAAAGGAGTACCAAAATGTTGCCCCATCTGCGGTTGAAACAGCCGGGCCATTTATGCGATGACAAACACCATATTGATACCATTCTTCTGATCCGTTGGCTCTTTTTATCGCTGGGGCTCTATCTCTATGAAATTGTTTCCTTTTGAACCAAAATTTATCTCCATTTGGTTCTACTATTCTTTTTAGATCACCGTCTATCCACCATTCTTTTTTACCATTTTTGAAAATCTTCGCTGGTCCTTTTTCTCGATGAGGTTTTCCATTAACCCACCATTCTTTTGTCCCATTCTTTCTTTCAACTGCTGGCCCATCAAAGCGATGTTTTTTCCCATTAAGTTTGTAAACAGTGTCGCCGTTCTTGTTAACAGAAAGGATTGGCAACATTAAAAGACTTTCAGACATGATTCCCCTCTCTCTCTCTCTCTCTCTCTCTCTCTCAAAGTTCAAAAATCTGGCCTTTTTGAACAAAACCCCTAAAGCCATCAGAGACTGGATCTTGTGGGTGATTATTGTTGTAATGATATAGCCATATTTTAGCCTTAACCTCTTCTGGTAGATTGATTAATTCAGAGTAGTGAGCATGAACACCACTTGGGAAATCAGTTTCACAATCGTGAAAAATCAAATCAGCCATTGCATAAAAGCACTTAATTTGATTAGGGTTGTGTTGGGTATCAGAAGTGTAAAAAATCTGTGGTGAATTATCAACTAGTTCTTTAATTAACAAACCAAAACTTGGGACGATACCATTCCCATCCATATAATGAACAACTTGGACTGGAACAAATTGAATATTTTCCCAAATAAATTGTCCATTTATTTTCAGGACTTGTTTGTTGAAATATGTCTCTGTCTTACAGTTCCTCTTTCCTTCAAGAGTTTTCATTCCAGCCCTGACAGTTTCCCATAGGGCTTCTTCTAAATCATCCATGATATAAATTGTTGGTTTTTTCAATTTTGGGAAATATGTTTGAAATCCCAACCATGGGATTCCGAAACAGTGGTCATCGTGAAGGTGTGAAATATAAACAGAATCTATATCTTTTGCGGTAAATCCAGATTCCGCCAATGAATGACGGATGTCTCCACCAGCATCAATAAGAAAATTCTTTCCGCTTTCAGATGTGATAACAGCATTACTTTGCCAATAGTCTTTTGATGAAGATTGACTACCAACGCCAACAAATGTGATCTTCATTTCTTCTCTCTTCTTTCATTCAGACATTGCTTTTTGAACTATCTCAAAGACTTCTTCTTTTGTGAGATATCTATGATTTAAATCTTCAATAAATTCTTTTAATCTCAAAGGATCAGAACCATCTTCTAACCAAGCATCAAAATCTATAGTTAAACTAAAAAGGGTTCCGTTAGATATCTTTAATTCTCCTTCATTTGATAATTCTGTGTTTATCATATCACCAGAATCGTTGATCAAAACACACTTCTCTCCACGTTCTACAATTGCCATTTTTTTCCACTCTTTCAAGGCACACCGACCAATAGGATCCTATCACACAACCGGGGGCAACCCACCAATGGAAAAGTTAATTTCCATCTAAGATAGATAAGAATTGTTCAAACTTATCAATCTCAGATTCCATCTGGTTACCATTTCTCATATCTTTAAAGATAAATATTCCATCTTTTATTTTATCATCAAACAAAATAATTACTGATGTTATTCCTAAATTGTTAGCTCTTCTCATTTGACCTTTCAAGCTTTTGTTCTCAAAATCCATTTCAGCCATAAACAACCCAGAGCTTCTTATTGTCCTAACCAATTCCAATGCTTTGGCTCTTTCTGTTTCAGATACAGCAGCTATAAAGAGAGATTCTTTTGAAGGGATTGTTCTATTCATTTGTTTAAGATTAATCAAAATTTCACGGACTAAAATCAGTCTTTCGAGACCAATCCCAAATCCTGTTGCTCCAATATCTGGTCCATCTAATTCTGGCAACAAACAATCATATCTTCCACCACCGGACAATGTCACAGGTGGGAATTCTATTTTTTGTGGGTTGAATTCAACCTCAAAAACAAACCCATTATAATAATCTAATCCACGGATAAGTTCATCACAAAATTCGAAGTCAATTTTTAATTGGACCAAAGTGTTTAAAATTTTATCTCTATTTTTTACTTCTGGTTGTGACAGAACGTTCCCTATAGTCAAATCATCTTCTAATAAAAGGACTATATCTTCTGGTTCACCTTTGTCTAAAATTCTCAAAGGATTTGATAATATTCTTTTTTGCCCATCTTCTGAAAACTTGTCAAAATTTTCTTTACAAAATCTTTTTAAGAAAAATGAATATTTATCAATGTCTTCTCTTTGGCCTAAATAATTAACTTTTATTTTGAAATATTTTTTGAATAAATCTTCTGTAATCCCGAATTTTTCTAAAACAGAGAGAAAAACAACTAGACTTTCAATATCTGAAAGATAGTTTTTTGATCCAATTATTTCGACTCCGACTTGGGTATGCTGTCTAAATCTTCCTCTTTGTGGCCTTTCCCATCTAAAGGCTGGAGAAAGATAGCCAAGTTTTACTAATCTAGAACTTCCATTTTCTCCAAAAAAGAGTTTGTTTTCTATTGCTGATCTAATTGTTGGGGCCGTCCCTTCTGGCCTCAATGTTAATTCAGAATCGTCGGGGGCAAGAAAAGAAAACATTTCTTTTGAAACTATATCTGATGTTTCCCCAGCAGATCTAACAAACAAATTTGTTGTTTCAACCATAGGTGTTGAGATTAGATTAATGTTTGAGTCTACACAAGCTTTTGAGAAAGAATTTTGAACATCAAAAAAATTCTGCATAAAAAAGACAGAGTCCTCTGGGGACAAATCATCACTTGGGAACCCTGGCAAAAAATCATGCATACCAGTCGGGATTTTAAACATTGTCTCTTCTCCAGTCGTCTAGAATTAAATCATCAAATAAATATAATTCTGTTGATTTTTCTCAAAGATCTAAATTTTCAAAATAATTCTTTTTTCATATTGTGTTCAAACCTTCTAAAGATTCAAATTTTTTATTTTCATCAAAAATTGGGACTGGTTGTTTACCATCAAAACAAGCTGTGCATAGGCTATTTTTTGGTCTACCGATTGCATCACAAACATCATCAATTGAAACAAAAGAGACAGAATCAACACCAAGTTCTTCTGCTATTTCTTCGTTTGTTTTTCCTTTTGCAAAAAATTCATCATTAGTTTTTAAATCAACCCCTAGATAGCACGGGAAAACAACTTTTGGTGTTGCGAATCCAAGGTGGATTTCTTTTGCTCCATGATTTTTTAACATTTCAACTATTTGTTTTGAGGTATGTCCTCTAACCATAGAATCGTCTATCACACCCAATCTGTATCCTGAAATATATTCTGGGACAGTTTTTAATTTCATTCTGACAAGATTTCTTCTCATTTCTTCATCTGGATCAATAAAAGTTCTAATTGAATATCTATTTTTTATGATTGCATTTCTAAATGGAACGTTTAATGCTTCTGCGACCCCATTGGCTGCAATAATCCCTGTTTCTGGGACGCCTGTTATCAAATCAACTTCTGGCATATATTTAGCAAGTTTATATCCCATGTTATATCTTGCTTTTGAAACATGAACTTCATCAAAAATTCCAGTGCTATCTTGAAGATATCCATATTCAAATTCGCAAGAAGCTGTTCCAGTTGAATTCATATATTCTGATCTAATTCCATTTTCATCAATAATTACAACTTCACCGGGGGAGATATCACGAATAAACTTTGCCCCAATAATTGAAAATGAATAAAATTCACTTGCTAAAATATAGTTGTTGTCAAGTTTCCCGAGCAACAAAGGTCTAATTCCTCTTGGATCCCTAACACCAATTAATTTCCCATCTAAAAGCATGACTAATGAATAACTTCCAAAAAAAGTTTCTTCTGCTAGACAAACTGTTTGAAAAATATCTCCATTATAATTCTCTGCTAGAAATTTTGTTAAAACTTCGGTGTCAGATGATGCTTCGAAATTTGTCCCATTTAAAGCCATAATTTCTTTAACCAAATGTGAATTAGTTAAATTCCCGTTATGTGCTAAAAAAAGAACCTCTCCACCTTCGGTTTTTGCGACCATAGGTTGAGCATTATTTAATGTACTTGATCCTGTTGTAGCATATCTTACTTGAGAAATAGCAGCATATCCACCAATTGAATTAATAACATCTGTTGTTAAAACCTGAAGAACTAATCCCTCTCCTTTTTTAGTATGATATTTTTCTCCATCAAAAACCGTTAAACCACAAGCCTCCTGACCTCGTGAGTTAATTGCAAAGATTGACAGCCTAACTTTAGGGGCTATGTTTTCAAAGTCCCTATTAAAAAAACCAACTATTCCACACATAAATTGGTAACCTCTTCATAACTATTCTATTTACTAGACTCAAATAACTTTATTTTTCAGACATTCTTTTGATTGATTTGATAGCTAATTCCATTTTAATTCTAGCGGAAGAATTGGCTGTATGAATTCTAATCTCGGGGACTTTAAAATTTGGATCTAAAAAAACTCTTTCCTCAATCCAAAGTAAAACAAAATATCCAGTCTGCTCTGTTTCACCATCAATCAACCCAAGATCATGATCAAGACTGACAACCTCAAAAGGATCGCCACGAGAGAGGGCCAGGATGGCTTCAGAGGCCGTTCTAACCCACTCCCACCCTTCGGGGGGCAGGCGGCGGTCATCAAGCCATAGGGAGCGGCCTGTGGCTTTATCGTCTTGCTTTACAGTCCCCATCGGGCACCTCTCACTCGCTGATTATACCACTATTTTGATAAATTCCAGATGGGAAAAGGGAAACCATTTAACATTTGAGAAAAATAGTTTTAAGGATCAAATAAATGGAAAAAATATCTATAATTTATGTTGTAAAAGATGGTGCAGATCTTCTTCCAGTTGAAGAAGAAAAAACATATCTAATGATGAAAGCATCTTCTCAAAAAATAATAAAAAAATCAGCATGGAGTAGAATACCCTTAAATAAATCAAAAGGAGATTATTCTTTAAATAGTCAAATACCTCAAAGTAATCAAAGATTAGCTCCATTGCCAGATCGAGACAGCTTAGGAACTGGTGCCCAACAAAGAGATAAAGCTCTTCAACAACAGCAAAATTTTAGGACTTTACAATTATATTTACGAGATTTGGAAAGAACAAAAAAAGCAGTTTCATTATTAAATCCTCAACAAAATCCTCAACAAAATCCTCAACAAAATCCTCAAATTAATTTACTTTTTCTTAAAAAATATCAAAATCATCAAGCAATTATAGATCTGATAGATTCTTTGCCCCCAGGTCAAATAAATGAATTAATTTCAGGTGGAAAAAATCAAGCGATAAAGGATCTTTCTTGGACTGTTGCTTCTGCAAGATCTTATATTGAAGAAACTAATCCAACAGATCTTCCTTCTTTTGATGATAATTTAATTCATCTCGGTGGTTTAAAAAAGAATTATCAAGATATGTACATCCAACAAAAATTAGCAAAAGAGGTAATTCCTAAAATTCAAAATGCACAAACCCCACAAGAAGTTAAACAAATAGTTCAAACGATTGACGAAACATCTTTGTCTTCTATTTCAGATGCTGTTTCCGAAGCGGTTGGGGATGCACAAGAGAGATTTTCTGAAAAATGGAAGGAACTTTATCCAGTAGGCCAACAAATAAGAACCAAAGAACAAACTAAAGCTATCCAAAACTCGGGTTTTGATCCTAACGCTTTTCAGGGAGCTTTCCAAGCTATATCAACTATTCTAGCTCAAAATCCATTTAATCCTAATCAAGCATTAGAATCTGCAAAACGACAAGGGATTGTACAAGAAAGTCCAATTTCAGGAGGTAGAGGACGAACTGTTATAACTATTGGTGGAACAACTGCGAACATAAATCAATTAAATCAATTAAATCAATTAAATAATTTTGATAAATCAGAAATAACAAAGGGCAAACAATATAATGCAAAAAATGCACCCGAAACAACTCCGGCAACTCCGGCAACTCCGGCAACTCCGGCAACTCCGGCAACTCCGGCAACCCCGGCAACCCCAGCAACGCCAAAAGCACCGACACGGGATCAATTAAGACATCAACAAAAGCAGCAACAACAGCAGCAACAACAAGAATGGGATAAATATATTATGGGTTTAAGTGAAAGTCAAATTAGGAATATCCCCACCGAAGAATTAGCAGAAATTTTTCCACAGGAATCACAAGACAGAAGAATGAGTCCAGATAGATTGCGACAAATTTTAGTAAATGATCGCCAACAAGCACAGCGAAGAAATAGACCAAGTGTTAATGATGTGGCTAGACAAAACAGATCTAATCAACAAATATATGATCCAGATTTAAAGAATTTAAAAAATGTTAATGTTTATTCTGGTGAAGCAGGGGGAAACACCAAATTATTAATGCCACAAACAGCAGATGAATGGCAACAATCTGATCAATATACACAAGAACACTATGTTAATCAAATGGCTCAATCTTTGGGTATGGAAGGAGAACCAGAAAAGGTTAAAAAAATAATGGAAGCTCTTTATAAACCGCCGCAAAATCCAAGTATAAATAGCCAACCAGTTCAAGTATCAGAAGGACAAAGCAGTCCAAGTATATCAATACCAGAAACAACCCCTAGACCAGTAACAACACCAGGGGAAATTGAAACATTTGGACCAGAATTAGCCGACGCCCCAGCAATAGATCCAAATGATCCTTTTAAACGAAAATCATCTTCATCTTTTTCAGACAATGATTTAGTTATTTTCAAAGTTGGCGAAAGAATTGATTATGCTCCTGGGTATTTGTTCAAATCATTTAACTTTTCTTAGAATTGAATAGTCAACCATTCCAAGCCCATCAAAATGAAGTGCTTGACTTGCGGCTGGATTTAGATCCCAAATTCTTTCTCCGATGTATGGGCCTCTATCTGTGATCCTTGCGATTACTCCATGGCCGTGATATCTAAATTTAACGAAAGTTCCTAATTCATGATATTTATGTGCAACAGTTGGGATTCTGTTTTTGTAGCTTGAAAATTTATGCCAATTTGTGTGCCCCATCCAACTGAAATGATACAATTTTCTTCTTGAATCAACCCAACGATTTAGATTAAAATCCCAATAACCATTGCTGTTTCTTCCGTTCGCCCAAGCCGTTAGTGCTCCTGTTGAATATTCAGAAGTTAATCCACTTTTCCATTCAGTCTCAACATAATGATGACCAGCTAAAACAATAGAGTTTGTTTTTGGATGTTCTTTGGGCTTCGGGGCGGGGGCAGGGACAGGGAGCGTGGTTATTGGGTTTGATCGAATTGATTTTGATTGATTTGGTTCTAATTCAAAGGTTAAGATGTCACAATTAGAGACAGACTTAATTGGCGGCGGAAAAGTAAGATGTGGATTTTGTGTGTTTTCAGTTGGGATTGGACCAACAAAAATCAAAAATAATATTGTGTTAAAAACCATCATAGGTCAGCCCTCCTTCGGCTTCTTCGCCCCCACGGGACGCAACGAGACGCCACGGGACACTCTAACAGCCCCCGGAGGATCTGTCAAGCGGTCACAAAACAACTAAAAATCTAATTCATTAAATAAAATCTTTTCTTCTAATTCTGGAGTTTCTTTTCCATTAATGTCCCATTTTTTAATCCTCGGGGGTATTCAATTGCTGGCCCATCTTCTCTGTAACGTTTCTCTTCGAAGAACCATTCTTTTGTCCCGCTTATCCATTCAATTGCTGGCCCATCTTCTCGATGAAACTTGACATCGAGAATCCAAACTGTTGCACAACCTTTTAGGGCTATGCAAGTCGGTTGTTCTTTTTTGTCACTCATCTGTGGCTTCCTTCGAAGAAATCAGTCAAAGATCAAAGAATAAAAAAATCTTCTTTTAGTTCTTTTGGTTGTAATTTTTTGATTCGTCGGTTAAATTCTGATTCTGACAACGACTTCCCATTGACCCACCATTCTTTTAAGCCATCAGCTTCTTCAATGGCTGGACCATTAAGGCGATGGCGTTGACCGTTGACCCACCAAGATTTTGACCCATCAGGCCATTCTCTTGCTGGCCCGTCTTCTCTGTGACGTTTCCCTTCGAAGAACCATTCTTTTGTTCCGTTGGCATTTTCAACGGCTGGCCCATCTGTTCGATGAAGTTGACCGTTGACCCACCAAGATTTTAAACCATCAGCCCATTCAATTGCTGGGCCATCAAGGCGATGGCGTTGGTCGTTTTGGAACCAAAATTTTGTTCCGTCCAACCTTTCAATAGCTGGCCCGTCAAGGCGATGGCGTTTACCGTTGACCCACCATTGTTTTGACCCATCAGCTTTTTCAACGGCTGGCCCATCTTCTCGATGAAGTTTACCATTTTGGAGCCAAAATTTTGTCCCATCATCTTTTTCAACGGCTGGCCCATCTTCTCTGTGAAGTTGACCGTTAAACCGCCATTCTTTTGAGCCGTCGTCATCTACATAAGCAACAGGAATTGGATCAACCAATTTATTCTCCATTTAAAAGATAAAGCCCATGAATACTTATATATTCTTCAACATTTCTATCTAGCTCATGTGTTTTAAATCCTTTTGATATTTTCTCTCTGATACCTGTCGAAGAAATTGTATTTCTTGGGGAAACAACAATTTTCAAAAGATTCATTAGCTCTTTATAGGAAACCCAAGTTTTAAAATTTTCCAACTGGTCTGAACCCATCAAAAAGAATATTTTTGCATTTGGATTTATTTCTTTTATTTTTTGGATAGATGAAATTGTAAAATTGGGTTTTGGAAGAAAATCCTCTAAATCAGATACAAAAATCCCTTCTGTTTTCTGAATAGCAATTTGGCACATTTTTAATCTATGCTCAAAAGATGCCATACCTTGATAACTCTTTTGAGGATTTTCAGCAGAAGGCATAATAAAAACTCTTTGAATTTTTAAATCATTTAATGCTGAAAGAGCAACACCTAAATGTTCAACATGAATCGGGTCAAAATTTCCACCAAAAATAGCAAAAGAATCTAGACCAATAAACTCTGCCCCGGCTTCTTTTGTTTGCACCCGTCTCCATCCTTCACGTCATCAGGCACACTTATGTTAGCAGTCCTCAAACCTATTCTGCCCCAGATGCCGCATCCGTGGCAGGTGGAAACAAAAACTAACTAGATCCAATCTTCTTGCAGAATCTTCTCTATCAATTTATAAGCATCTTTAAAATCAATTCTTTTTCTTGAATAACTTTTTGTAGATTCCCTAAAATTTGTTAAAAAAATTGAATTATATTTTTCTCTAAAAAATTCAATTATTTCATTAAATTTTTGACAAAGAGATTCTTGTTGTTTAATTGTTAAATCTTTATTTAAGATGATGTTTGCAAAAGTTCTATCTGTTTTTTTAAGATATCTTTTATTTTCTGAAAGAAACAATCCTATTCTACCATTTTGGCTTCCAGTGTCAATTGCTCTTAAAACAATCTTTGAATTAATCTCCTGTTCTGTTTTAGCTCTTCTGACTCTAAATATTGGTTCAACATCTATCATTTGATAAAAATCATTAGCTATCTGATAATTATCAGATAGTGTTAAATTAATTTCTTTGATTAATCCTTTTGGTTTAAATTCAAAATTTATAGTTTGATTTGAACAGTCAAATTTTTCATTCTTTTGAAAAAGGATAACACAGATTGTGTAACCTGTGTCGTCAAAAACTTGCTCTTCAAAAACTCTAACTTTTAAAACTTTAAAATTTGAAATAAATCCAATTCTAGATTGTGGGTTTTTTGTACTAGAAAAGAAGTTCAATGGAAGAATTATCAATCCACTAGATGGATCGTTTCTGATAATTGAAAGAAGTGCAGATTTGTATAAATCGTCTGTTTGATAAAGTTCAAATGGTAATTTTGATTCATAGTTTTTTTCAGTTTTATTTTTTCCTAGAAATGGTACATTTGTCAAAATGTGTTGATTAGAATAATTAGGTGGATTGAGGATGCTATCTCTTAATTCTGTTTGTTCATTTCTTGGATCAAGATCATATCCTTTAACTTTTTTGTTTCCTTTAACCAAATTTAGAAGATCCCAATTCCCAGCAAAAGGATCAACAACAATCCCGTCTTCTGGGACAAGATCTAAAAAATCTTCCAACAATCCATCTCCAAATATTTTTTCTGCATTTGTTGTAAAAAATTGTCCAAGGTTTTTCTTTTTCATTTATCTATCCAAAGTTATGCCCCGAAAAGATTTTCGGGGCATAACTCTTTTTACAGGTCACTTCTTTTTCAATTAACTGGAGGCGGGACAGGGTTAGAAGTGACCACAGGCTGTAAAGGGCGGGGATCCCGCCTTTCGCTTGCTACCAATCTAACAGAAATAACAGTTGTAAACTGTTCATCATAATTAAGATGAGAGACATTGTAAAAACTCTGATTACTTTGTCCAGAAAGTCCAGTCCCACCTGCTGAACGACTTATTGTTTCAGAGTTTTCACCAATAAGACCTCTTGAAGAGCATGAATATTCACAGCTTGTATAATCAAGAGTATCAGTGTTGCTATTTGTGCTTAAATCATTTAATGACGCTGCACTCCCCCAACTTGGCCTATGATAATTAGGAGTCCAAGTAGAAGTGTAAATCCAAGTTGTTGGTATTTGAGAATTAACTTGAATTTCTGGTTTAAATGTCACTTGGACAAGACCAAGTTCCTGTTTCCCAATTCTGTTTAACTCTGATTTTTCACCCTCTTCGCTATCAAGCTTATAAAAAGTGAATTTTCTATCATCGTTAGATGGTCTTTCAAGTCTAATTGAACTATTAGGACTTATCCTAAATGTTCCGACATCTTTCCCATCAATTGAGACTTGAGCATCACATCTCACAGGGCGATCATTTCTCAAGTTTAGGGTGTAGTGTTTGCCATGCTCTAATTCAACATAGCCAGATTCTTTTTCACGACCTTCGTTGATTCGAAGGCTGAAACTATTTAAGTACATTTTATTTCTCCTTTTGCAAGTTATGAGAATTTTCATATTGCAAGTTCGGATATTTTGACATGCTCGCTTTTTAAGAAAAGTTGCTTCTGCAAAACTGCAAAGGCTTGTCTTGCCTTGTTTTAATTATATAACAATTTTCAACAAAAATCAAAGTTTTTTAGTAGAACTGTAAAAACGATTTGATGATTTCCAAGATTCTTTCCAATCCCATTTATCTTCAATCCAACATCTATAATTATTTTGAGTTAAAACAACAGATTCTTGTTTTGTTATTTCAAGCATTGAAATAATAGTATCATACTCTTCTAGATGATTAGTTGGTGGATTCAAATCTAAATGACGATTGGGGATATTCCCAGATTGGATCCCCTCAAGAGTTTCAGTTATCTTTTTTTCAACTAAAACACGCCAAGCTAAAACAGCTTCTTCATATTCTTTTTTATGAACTTCTCTGTTCCTTTTTAGCTTCAAACACAAAGTTGTTGTCTCAACAGAAATCTCAAAATTATCATTCATAATAATTCTTTCCTTTTTTATTTATTCAAAATCATGAAGAACACAAGATGTTTGTTTATCTGATTTCTCAACAATAACACTTTCAGCTTCTTCTACTCTTAAACTCATTGTTTTTCTCAATAACTATTTCAATCTACTTCTACTATTAAACTCTATGAATTGATAGATCATAAATTTGGATTTGCCCATCATTTTAAATTAACTATAAATCAAATTCATAATCCTCAAAAGAAATACCTTGACCTGCAATCATTTTTACTTTTAACATTTTATTACTCTTCTCCTTTTCCATTGTCATTGTCGTCTTCTGGCCCCGACTCTGACTTTTTATTATTTAATCTTTCTTTTATTTTATTCATTGGTATTTTATCTAAAATATCTATATTCCCAATTGGGAACATTTCATTTTCATCTAAATCGTTTTCATCTAAATCTTCAAATTCTTCTCCAAGCATTTTATCATGGATATTATCAACTGCATTATAAATATTTTGTTCCACAAAAGTGCAAACATCTTCTATTTTTAATGATTGAAGAATATTTATTGAAATATGATTTATGTTGGATGAAATACAGTCAATAAGTATAGATTCTATTGTATTTCCACTGGCAGCACTCAAAGTTGAAATAACGGACGAAATGTGTTCTGGAAGTTCTATTTCTATTTTCATAAATATTCTTCTTTAAAAAACAAAGATTTAATTCACAGGGCCGCCCTGGTATTTTAACTCCAGGGCGGCCAAAGGAGAAACAACAGAAATCAATTTAAACAGATGTTCTTCGTTGCTTTTTAAGAACATCAAGTTGCCGACGAAGAGCACATGTGACTGTGTAATCCGTTGAACTATTGATTTCGTTAATCAATTCATTAATTCTAACATTCAAATTAGAGACTGAATGATTCTGGACGAATGGAACGAAACCAAGTTGCCCAGAAACTTCTGCTTGAGATAGAGCCGGTGAAACAGAGGAGACGGGTTCAGAAAGTTCAGAAAGTTCAGAAATATATTCCAAATCTTCCTCTATGACTTCTACCTGAGAAACAACATCGTCTAAATCACAAGCAATGTTGCTAACCTCTGTACCAATTTCTTCAAGTTTAGAAACAATCTCGTCAACCCCTATCATCTTCTCGTAAACATCTTCCCGTAATTCACGAATTGAATCAAGAGATTCTTTCAACACCGATTTTAGTTTTTCTAGCTTTCCCATTTTAGCTGCTCCTTGTTTAGCAATTTAAACCGCATCAGGCATCTCAGGCCATGCGTAACTCAACACTTCAAGTATACTCCAACACCAGACTCCTAATATATGGATTTAATTATCTTATTGATCAATCAAATTAAGCAGTTTTGATTTCTTTCATTTTAATGTCTATAATTATTTCATTTAACATTTTGTTTAAATTTTCTATTGTTTTATCTAAAGAAAAAGAATTTCTATCTTTAAATTTATTTTTTTCGTAAAAACAAAAATCATGACCATTTAAGAATTTATGTTCTTTTCCATTAACAACGATATCAATTGCTGGATAATACTCAAGTCCAATTTGTCTATATTCTTGTTCGTTTAAATAATTTAAAAACAAAACTAGATTATTTATTTCTGGAAAAATTCCATTAAAATCTTTAACAAAACTTTCAATTTTTTCTTTTAATAATCTACTTGGTGGCCAGTCGTGTTTGTTGAAATAAATCAAAGTCACACCTTCGAAATTTTTTATGAAATTTTCATAAGTAACTGGGTAAAAATGATAAAACTCACTCACATTTAAAAGGTTTTCTTCTGACATTCTCTTCTCCTGAACTCCTTGGACTGCTGATCAAAAAATCTAAAAATCTAATTGATCGAATTCATAAATTTCATTCTCATTTTTACTATTAAAAGATTTTAATAAACTAATAGATCTAAAAAGTATTAATTTTAAAACTTCTTCATCTAAATTTAAACTATTTATTACTTCTTGCGCTTTTTTATTTTTGAATTCTTCAAATAATTCAGATAAAGACATTTTATTTGCTGTTTCAATAATAACTTGTCTTAAAACAGTTTTGTTTGCTTCAATTTTTAAAAAAATATTTAGAAACAAATGAAGCTCTTCTTTTGAAATATCCCCACAAATAAAAGAATCAATAGAGGCAAAAAACAGATCTGAGTTTTCTTCTTTTAAATTAATGAACTTGTCAAAAACATCTTTCTTGTCCATTGTTCTCTTTTCTTTCCACAAAACGCCCATAGGGGGAATTGAACCCCTCCATTATAGCTCGACAGGCTATCGTGTCACCACAACACTTTATGGGCAATCACTTCATTTTAATAGGAAAAAAACAATTGGTTTAGATTTTTGTTTTAATTTTATATATTCAGGATTAGTTTTTTCTATTTTTTGTAAAATTTTAGAAGTAATTTTCTGATTATCAATTGTGCCCCACAAAAATAATTTAAAAATAAAAATTGATAACAACATTAGCAAAAATAATGGCCAAAAAACAATACATGCAAAAACCAACGGCCATTCTTTAAAAACATCAAAGCTATTTTTTTCAGAAACATAGACAATATTTCTTTTCAAACCTTCTTCATTAACAATCCCTTCCTCCTTGAAGTTAATTGCATATTCTTTAAAGATAGAATTAAATTCATAGATATTTTTAATTTTCAAAATAATGATTAATATCAGAAAAATAGCAGCAGCAACATAAATCCATATTTTAGCAATTAAATTTATTTCTTCGATAGTCATTGAACAATTCGTTTTTTTGTGTTCATGCTTTTCTTTTTCATTCAAGTTACGGAAGGCGAGGGAATCGAACCCCCAGCCCGCTTTTGACGAGCAACCGATTTCCAATCGATCACGGCTCGGCCAATCTCCGTCGGCCTTCCTTGTTTTCTCCACAGGCCCGACAGGAATTGAACCTGCACCTAACAATTTTGGAGACTGTCGCTCTAGCCAATTAAGCTACGGGCCTAAATTTCGTCAAATATCTTTAAATTTCTCATTAGATGCTTATCGCCGGAATCTATCCAACTGTTCGTGAAGCATCACAACAGCCGCCTTCAAACTTTCTGGAATATCTATTTTCACTTGATGATGAGTTTTTCTACGAGTTACTTCTATGTCAGCAGGCCAATCTGTTGGATCATCAAGATCGTAACCATATTTTCTAGCCGCTCCTGTGATTTCATTAAGAAAAAGATTAACACATCTCTCTTTAACTTTTTTATCTAATCTTTCAAAAACGTCTAACAGACAATCAAGCCCCCTGCTCATTTTTTCGCCCTTTTCTTCAAGTAACTTTTCAGCAGAAGCCCTAATTTGCGAACTGGACTCTAAACTCATAGTTCTATCTCTATCATTTATTCATTTCAAGTCAAGCGGAAGACGGGGATCGAACCCGCAACCCTCAGATTGGAAATCTGATTCTCTACCAAATTGAGATACTTCCGCTTTTAAAATTTGCGAGAATTATCGAAAACTGGGTTTTTGGTTTCTACTGGAATCGAACCAGTAACATATTGATTAATAGTCAATTGATCTACCTTTGATCTAAGAAGTAACAGTTTTCTCGACTACGCAAAATCTTTTCAATAAATTCTATTTATCTTCTTTGGGGAAAATTCCCTTCATCATTTTTTTAAAATTTTCAATACAAGAGCCATCTACCATAAAATCATACGCATAATTTTGAGTGTAATCACATTTTGAACAAATCCATCCATCTTTTGTTGGAATTAATTTTTCTCTGCAAACACAAGTAAATGGATGCATTGGTTCAAATTCTTGAAACTCTTTTAAATTTTGGACCTGTTCATCAGTCCAAGGAGCAAAAACATCTTTCATTGTTTTAATTCCAGGTTCCACAAACTTAGTAAAACTTACCGAGTTTATATCAGGTCTCCCAAGGGATTCCCTTGCCCGAGAAAACCTAGTAACTCGGGACTTGGCAACGCCGAAGACGGCGTTGCCAACTTAAAACCTCTTCATCTGTCATTAGAAAATCTTTTCCAATTACCATATTGATTACCTTTTAATTCAATTTCGATCTAATGCCATTTATATGGGCGTTCAGCCGGCCCAATGATCTTGTCAACAGGGAAATATCTTTCCCGTCCCCATCCTTCTGCACCATAAACGATAACATTTTGAACACCAATAGTTTGAATTCTAAAAATATCACCTTCAACTTCTTTATCTATGTCGGTGTCGGAAATGTCAATCTTAACAAAATCATCACAAGAATAAATAGTCTCACCTTGTTTGCATCCATCTAGAAAAACAATTTGGATGCAATCATCACAAATGTTCCCTTTAAAATCTACCATGTCAAAACGACTACCAAAACCAGGTCTAAAATTGAATTGATGGTTCTCTGGAATTTCCACCTGATGTTCTTTCCCACAGATCGTACATTTAAGGGTTTCCATTTCTTTCTCTTTCTCTTTCTCTTTCAATGGGAAGAGCAGGAATTGAACCTGCGACGCCCGCTGCTTCGAAGCGGCGCTCTACCCCTGAGCTATCTCCCCAAAACAACTAACCAAACTTCAACTTCTTCTTCAATTATAGAGTTTAAATTTTTCCATTATTCTAATGAAAAATTCTAATCAGTGACAAGATTTACTAAATTCGTGGCTATCGTTCATGGCCACCGTCCTGTTCCATCCCTATTATACCACACAGCGACAGATTCTTAATTGGAATTTTTGGAAGAAAAAATTTTATTTTTTAAATCAATTATACATAAACCATCTGTTGCTTTTGCTCTTTCTCTTAAAGAAATAGGTCATGGTTCTGCTTGCCTTGTTTCAAAGAAATAAATATAATCATTAAAACTAACAACCAAATCGGGATGTTTAACATGTTTCCCTCTCTCCCTCAAGGTTCTTTTATACAAATTTTTATTCATCTGTTCAAAAATCTAATATTTCATCCTAAAAAAAGATAAAAACTTTTTACATGTTCTCCTTTTGCTTCTTTGAAAATCTTGGTAAATCTTCTTTTTCTATTTTCATTTAATTTTTCCCAACTTAAATGTTGGGCTTAATTTTCTGACAAATTTTCCACCATATTTAATCATTCAAGTTTTTGTTTCTTCTTCTGCTTCAACTGTTTTACCTTCATGCCCCTCGACATATCCATATTGATCTAAACAGGCTATGCCGACTGCAACAACTTGAACAATTTCTGAAAGCATATCTTCTGAAACATCTTTTGTTGGTCCTTGGAACCAAGCCTCTTTTGCTTCTTGAAGTTCTCTTTCCATGATTGTAACCCATTCGAGAATTGAATGGGGATTTTCTTCAACACCACCCCATTTTTCGTCTTGAAAATCTCTTTCACGATTCACAGCACCGTAGATATCATCTCTTTTGAATCTCATGTTTAACTCCTTTTGTTAGCTCAATCTTCACAATCTTCGCAATTTTCGTCTTCTCCACAACAACATGAAAATTGATTTTTACAAGCTTCATCAACCCAATAGGGAACCCATTTCATCCCTAAAGCATTTGGTAATTCATTTTTCACAAATTCAACAGATTCTGACCACTTAATGTTTTCAACAATAACTTTTCTCCCAGCCAAGAGAGCCATAAAATAACCCAAATCATCTTCATCTTCTGTCCAAGCTGGTTGTGTTTGGTCAAATTCATTAACTGATGTAAAATAAGAATCCTCTATATCATTTTCACTTAAATAATTGAGATACTCTTGTTCTTCCAAACCTTTTTCTTCTGCTTCTTTGGAGAATCTCTGTGATTCATCCAAAAACCGTTGAACCTTCTCTTCTTTCGTCATGGCGCTTTCCCTTCTTCTAGGATTTTTTCCAGTTCAAAATCAAACTCTTCACCTGTCATCTTTTTAATTTCCAATTCTAAATCTTGAATTCCATCTTTGTGTTCTATTAAAAATCTTATATTATCTGAAACTTTATTTATTTTTTCTAAATTCTTTTCTTTGTTTTTTTCATTAAAATAAGAACCTAAAAGAAAAAAACAACCAACAGGGCCTAAAATCACAACACCTAAACTTGCGAGGAAGATAGTAAAAAAGACAGAATCATAAAACACATTTTTAACAATGAATGATGAAATATCTTTAAAAACAATTCCAAGAACAAAGGCCCCTGTCAAAAACCAAGTGATATCAGTTGGATGCATTGTGTTCTCCTAATCTTTCCCTTCTTTTAGAATCTTTTCCAACACAATTCTTGGCCAATCTTTAAAGACAAGCTCGCTATTCAATCTCCATTTTTCATCTTCTGGAATGTGTGAATTCTCTCTCACAAATTGAAGCCGGTCGAATTTCCTCAAATGTGAACGGGGATGTTATAGCATTCTCGACTTTCTGGAGCCATTCATTAAATTGTTCAAGATCGGGAACTTCATCGAGAGTGGAATCAAAAAAGATTTCTTCTCCGTCCTCAGTGATGAAGGATTCCTTGGTTATTTTCACGACTGTCATTTTATTTTCTCCGTTCATATAGTATACTTCTAGTATTATATGAAAAACTACTTCAATTCGGCAATATTTTTACCGATATTTTTCAAGATTTACTAAGTTCGTGGCTATCGCTTGTAACCACCGGAACAGGAGCAACCCAGACTTGGAATAAAAAAATGTCTAATCTTCAGTTGAAGGAGTCAAGGGAATCAAAATAGATTCTTTAAATTTATCTATCTTTTTCTTTGTTATAATCCCATTCTCTCATTTTGACTCCAATTAATCCCACCAAAATCTAACCACAGTTTCAGGGACTTCATTGCCTTGGTCAGAAGATACTAGATCAACCCAATCAAATTCATCTGGTCTAGAATGTTTAATTAATTCCATTGCGTTAATAAACAAAGAGGCATTTTCAACCGATACACTTGGATCATTATTTATTTCAAAAACAAAAGTGTACTTGTCATTAACCCAACCACCGATTTTTGAGTCTTCATCAATCAAATCTACAGGAATAATAAATTTTTCTAAATCTAATTCTTCTAAAAGACGAATAAATTCTTTTCTTCCAAGAAAAGAATTAAATGGAACTCGTTCTAATTCAATTTTAGCATCAATAGTTTTTGCATTTGCTGGATTCATTTTTCTTTCCTAATTCCCAATCAACATCTTCATTTATTTTGTCATGTTCCTCTTCTATTGAAGAATGAACTCTAATTCGCTGACCAACCAATGAAGAATCATTAAATGAAGTTCCTGGGTTATTGCCGTCCTTTGGCTTGGAACTTTTATAAAATGATCATCTTCTTCTTTACATTTCTTTGATGTTAAGACCCAATAACTAATTCCTAATTTTTTACATTCTTTAATTGCATTTTGAATATTTTTAGAAGTTCCGCTTGTTGTAAAAAAGATACAAACACCACAAACTTTTGAAAAGCTTTTGATGTTTCTTGAAATTGAATTTTCGTAACCATAATCATTAGATATTGCTGAAAGCTCTGCTAAATTTGAATTTAGGTTGATTGCAGGATAGCCATCACGATCCTCTTCAAATCTACCTGTCAATTCTGCAATAAAATGTTCTGATTGTGCTGCTGATCCACCATTCCCAGCAGAACAGATAATTTGATTGTTCTCATAAGCACTCAAGCAATCGGATAACATCTTTCCCAATTGTTTGTTTATTTCTTCGTCGTTAAGAAGTTGAAGAGAATAAGAACAAATAGCCCTAACTGATATCTCTAATTTTTTCACGAAATCTCCTCTTCGTTGCAAAATTCACAAATCCAAACAAAGATATCTTTGTTTGGATTCAGGAACCAAATGATTTTTTCTAGAAAATTCAAACCCTTGGGTTTAATTGGATTTTTCTTTTTCAGATATGTTTTAGAGTCACCACAATGAACACACTTTTTAGAACCAGAGGGGTGTGAAACGATTAAAACCTCACGGCCAACACAAGGTCCACCGATGAATTCCTTTTCTATAAGGCTAAAATAATCCAAAGTGGGGAACATATCTACGATGTTCCCCACTAAACACTTTGTATTTCCTAAATACATTTATTTTTCCCCTTGTTTTTTCGATTCTGTCTGATCAGTCCGGGTGACTCGATTTGAACGAGCAACCTCTATCTCCCAAAGATAGCGCCCTACCAAATTGGGCTACACCCGGGAATGGTCGATCCCCCTGCCTGGGAATTCCAAGCATATCGACCAATTATTCCAAATTGAATAAATGAGTATAACAAATTGGACTTTTTAACGCTGGATTCGCTAATTTTTTCAAAATATTTTCGTGAGAATAATCAACATGAGTGATTTGTCAAGAAGTAACTCCCATTTTGACTTCACAAAAAATCTCAATTCTATGCCCCTGGCAGGAATCGAACCTGCGGCCCCGACGCTTAAAAGGCGTGTGCTCTAATCCAACTGAGCTACAGAGGCGAGTGTTTTCTCAATTCTATGCCCCCGGCAGGAATCGAACCTGCGACCTAACGCTTAAGAGGCGTGTGCTCTAATCCAACTGAGCTACAAGGGCGAAATTAATTCCTGCGAGAATAATCACAAACAGAGTTTTTGTTTTTTCACCTAAAGAAAGAAGTATCTGTTCACTTGACTTCGCAAAAACATTTCTAAAATTGATAATTCTGAGAATAAGCAACAGGAGGGGGAGCGAATCATTTATTGGTTTGAAATATCAGAAGTATCTCCTATTTTGACTTCAGAAATAGCCGAAAATGGGTTTGAGCCACTATCTCCCAACGATCTGCTGGGTGATCTTCTTTGATCTATTCGGCCGTGTGGTGGTTGTTTGCTTTTATGGTTCAATGAGCTTTTTCCATCTTTTGCATTGCCGCTCATTTTACAAGGCTTCCACCAAGCCTCTCTCGCCTAACGGTTGTATGCGAGAGCCTCCGCAATCTTCGCTAGATGATCTTTGTGAGCAACATGGGGCATTGTTAACATCTTTAAAAAGTACAAGTCCTTTCGACATTTCTTTGACCTATACTCCCAATGCCATGTAATCATCCCCAGCTTCTAGGGGCAAAGATTTATGCAATGCTGGAATCAATCTAAAAACCCGAGAACAATTGGTATGAGCAGGATTTTAGGACTTCCTTAAAACTAGTTCGTATGGTGAACCAGACCGGGAAACATTTTAACGTCTTGACCTTGACGGTTGTTTTTTAGTGCAACACCACTGATAGGTTTTCATTTTAAGTCGCCCTATCAGTGCGACGCCAATCACAGAGTCCATTGAAGTTAATTTTGAAGTAACTCACATCTGCGACTTCGGGTTCTTACATTCTTTTTGTTTTCAAGGTTCTTGAGTCTGTCTTTCGCTTTCGACCTTTTTATTTTTCGACCTAGCTAAAAGCAACAACTCAAAATGCGATTTCTCACTCAAACAAATCTTTTCGTTTTGGTCAAATTTTATAAAAACCGAGAATTAGCAGCAAGGGGGATTTTTTCATTAATAGTGAAGTATCCCTCACCTAGACTTCGGTATTTTAATTATACAACAATTTTCGAATGTAATTAAAGTTTTTCTCAACTAATTTCAAATATCCTCTAATTTTCTCAAATTCTTTTTGTCGCTTTGAGGAATGACCCCAGCCACCCTCTCTCTGCGACACAGCCATTATACACCAACCGAACACCTCCCCAAAAATTCCTTAAAGTATTTTTTGGAATTTTTTAGTTGGCTGAATCGAATTTAAATCAACATCTTTAAATTTAGATTCCATTTTAACAATTTTCTCTTTACATAAAGGATCAACTTTTTTAATAATTTGTAAAAGCCTATTTGTAAATTCTTTTTCTTTATTCATTTATTTTCTCTCAACAAGACCTGGGACTTGGCTCCAATCATTTGGGATTGCATTTTGTTTTCCATAATCACCATAAATATCTTGAACCGTTTTTGAATCCTCTAATGGTTTGGTTGTTTTTGCTTCACCAAGCCTAGAGAATAAGATAATCACAAAGAAAATTAAAATTAACCATCCAATTGTTTTTGTTAACCATGTAACTCCACGATGAGCAGGATGCTTACCGCTTGTCGGATCCCCCAATTCTCCACGACCTCTTCTTCTATCTTTAATTCTATTTACCTTCTCTTCAATTTTATCCGCCACCCCATCGGCGATATCTGCTATCTTCAAACCAATCCGACCTACCAGAGTTGCCTCTAAAGCTTTTTCCGTCCACCAGGGCATAGCAAATTTATCCATCTTTTGTGTTTCTGAAAACTTATCAAAATTAACAATTTTTAATAATTCTCTTGGATTTATTTTTAAAAATTCTTTGGTTAATGGACCAATCTCATTTTTAACTGATGCAAATAATTGCTCTGCTGAATTTTGAACATTTGTTAAAATTTCAGATGTTAATGTTTTAGCATCTTTGTCTTCTAATCCAAGTGAGTTAATTCCATTTGATAGTTGACCAACCAGTGTTTCTTTTAATTGGTTGGCAGATGATAATTGATTTTGTCCTAAAACATCTTCATAATTATCAAATGGTTTAAATCCCTTTATCATTTCAAAAATATTTGGTAAGAAATTTTCACCATAATTTCCTAATTCTTGAAGGGGATTTTCACTCGTTGCCTCTTGAACAGGTTGTGCTTCTTGGCCCCCTGGTTGTGTTCCTTGATTGCCCCCAGATCGAAGAATCCCTAAAATAGCTTGAATAGCTTGTTGATCAAATCCAGATGCTTGATCAAAATAGCCATTTTGATCAAGGACGTTTGCTTTTTTAATGCATTTCTCTAAATTAGAATAAAATCTACTCATAGTTGTCAATTTCTCTTTTCAGAATCAGAATTCCTTCAAAAGAAATACTATCAATTTTTTAAATTCATTTTTTTAGATTTTTCGGCTTTAAGAATTTGCTTAAATATTTCAACGTTCTTTTTTGTTGGCAAACAAACGCATCTCATAACCAGACAAAATCTTGCTGCTAATCCTGCAACAACTGCCGTGCAAATCGTACTGAATGTCGTCAGAACCGTCACGGTTTCCATAAGTAACACCTTTTCCCTTCAAATTAAGGGTCAAACAAAAAATGGGCGACTAGGACGCTTTCGGGGATTTGTCTGCATTAAGGTCACGTTGTCGCCCAAAGGAGAAGTTTGACTCAGTAGCGCAACGACAAACCGTTTGATGGTGGTATCCATCATCACAAGTCCCGGCTTTCCTGATACCCCTCATTTGAGGTTTTTTGGTCGAATGGTTTCCATTCATCCACTCAACCAAAGATATTATACCACAAGTCTTCCAAAAACTCCTACTGGAATTAATGTATTTTTATGAATTAGATATTTTATTTTAATATCTTTTTGCAGTTGGTGGAGAAATCGGAATATTTTTTGGTAATTGTTGAATTTGTTTTTCTTTTTGTGGTTCCTGAAAATCTTGTTTTTTATTCAAAATATAATTAATCTTTTCTTTACTTGGCCAAACAATGCTAATTTCATTTTTATTGCACCAAGGCATCCCTGCCCATCCTGATGGGTCTGGCGATTTTTCTCCAAGAAAGACATGGATACCGATTATTTCTGCTCCATCAAGATCATATCTTCCTGTCCTAAATTTATTATTTTCATGTTCAAATTCAATCCAATTGACATTATTTAAAATTTCATCCCAATTAGGATCTGTATATTTTTCTGTTATCATATTTTTAATCTTTCTTAATTTTTATTTTGGATTTATTACTTTATTCCCACCGAAATTAGAACCTCCGACACCTGTTTGCGTATCTCCTGGTAATTTTGTCCCTGTCCCTGGAATTGGGCTTTGATTATATCTATCTCTGTCAGTTCCCAAGAATTGCCCTAACTGAATTGGATCATCCCAATATTTAATGTTCCCATTTTTATCAACTACAACATGTGGTTTGCCATTATCATCATAAACAACCTTTGGAATCCCAGATCCCGGCATACCTAAACTACCAACAGCATCTGGTCCTAATCCTCTTGATTTTCCTTGTGCTGTCGGATACGCATATCCATAACCTTGCAACAATCCTGCTAACCAAGGTTGAGATTCAACTTTTGAAGTCGATAAAGATGGGGTTGCTAATGCTGGTGTTGGTTCTTTTAATTGTTTTGGAGATTTTTTCTTTCCTTTTTCTATTGACCACTCATCAGAATCTGGTTCAATAGCATAATAACTTGAATGGTCTCTTGGATTTTTAGCAGCATCTGGCATCATAACCTCAAGCTCTGGTGTTAATCCCTTTGTTTTCTTTAAAAGATCTGAAACAGCATCTCTCATTGTCCATTCTTTAATTAAATCCATTAAACCAATATCCCAAGCCCCTCTTCCAAATCCATATTTATCTGGGTGAAGAAAATTTATTCCACCAGAAACTGCATTTCCTACAGCGCCTTTTAAACCACCTCTTAAACTGAAATAAGGAGAAGTTGGTCTTGGACCTGTCAGTTTACCACCACCTTGAATATATGGATCTTCAAGAATTTCACTTCTATGATCCCACATGGGAATTTCTTGACCAGATGGCAAAACAGAATCACCTGATGCAAGTTTTTTTAGAGTTTTTCCTGATAGAACTTTTTTATATATCTTTTCACAAAGAATATTTATTTTGTCAGATGTCTCATGATCCCCATATGAATCAACATATTCTGAAAAATCTAAAACTTCTTTAAAATTATCAACAGTTTTTTGGTAAACATTTTTCATTTTATTTTTCCCCAACCTTGTAGGAATATTATTGATTAAAGATGAATATTCCTACAAGGTTGGTTTTAAAAATGTCTAATATAAGAAAAATAATAAAAATAGCAGAAGATTTTGATAAAAAAGGTGATTTTCAAAAAAGTGATGCTTTGATGAAGAAAATTGTTGAATCAAAAAAGAAAACAACACCTGGAATAGATTATTCTGATATTAGATCTTGGAATCTTCCAGGATTCAACCCAACAACCAACCCATTAGCTAGAATTTTAAACTTAATTCGTGGATTAACCCCTATTGATATTTCTACTCTATCTTCTACTTTTCCAATTTTAAATAGAAGATTTTGGAGAACACTTGAACAAAACCCAGAAATGATGAGAATGATGGAAAGAGTTTTAGAAAATATGGCTATTTCAAATGATCAACAAGATGCTATTTGGCCAGGAATGAATGCTGCTGGGATATCTACTGGATTAAGAAGTAAAGAACAAGCAGAATCTGATGCTATGACTTTTGGTGGTGGAGAAGGTGATCCAAGATATAATTGGACTTCAATGGGAAGCCCAGATTTGATGTCCTTGGATTATAGAGAAGATGAACAAAATGATATGGATAGATTAAGAACTGAAATGGAAATGAAATGGCCTCTTGGTCTTTCTAACCTGTTGGCAAGGCCAGGAGTTTTGACGGACAGAGCCGTTCCAGCAATGTAGCCTCAAAGTTATTCCAAGCCAACTAACCAACACCATCTATTAGGGTCCAAATTTTAGGACTCGAATCGCTAGGTTTAGGTTTTTGTGGTATAATCAAATTCATCCTTCCAGCCCATGAAAGCTTCCAGCCCATGAAAGAAAATAAATGAAAAATTTTGAAAAAATCAAGAAAAACGAGACCAATAAATCATTCCCATCAGAGGTTTTAGAATTAACAAAAAATGATTTAAATATTTTGATGGAACAAAACAATTTGAAAGAAATTATTATGCCTTCCGAAGATATCAGAGAAGATATCGCTTGGAAAGAAAATAATGGTTTAATTATTCCATCACATAAAGATAACTATCTTTCTTGGCCAAGAGAAACTGATGAGAAAGAATTAACTATAACTTTTCATTTAAAAAGAGCTAATGAAAGAGAAGAATATTGGGGATGCTTAAAACATTCTGATGAATTTGGTCCTGCTGTTTATTTTGAAAATGTTCTAGAAGATTCCCTTCAATGGATGACAATTAATTTAATTCCTGATTTTTCTATTGAAATGGAAATTTATAAAGAGATTCAATCTTTCATAAAAAACAACATCATGAAAGATTGTATTCATTTTGTAGATCAATTAGAAATTGGTTCAAGGATTGTTGAATATACAATTAAAATTGAAGGAATGGCTTATACTTATTTAGACATGGGATTAAAAGAAAATCTTTCTAGATATATAGAAAGATTTTTTGCAAAAATGAAAGCACTATCTCTTCAAATCATTTTAAGAAATGCTATTTCTTATTTAGAATTAGATTTTGATAGAGATGTTTTAGAATACATCCCCGAATTTAACTAATTACTGAAAATCCTAGTGTTTGAAGATAGGTATCAATTGTTTGCCAATCTGGATATTCAGGCTGAACAGAAACTTCTGCATTTGTTCTCAATGTAGCAAGTTCTATGTTTACTAGCATTTGATCCCACTCATTTCTTAAAACATTAAAAATTTTTCCATATCCGTTCTTTTTCATTAATTCTAAATCTCCATCATAATCGATTATAGCTTTTGATGTTGATTTTGTACCCCAACCTTTTAACCCTTTGATATTGTCAGATTTATCACCAACTAATGCTTTGTAGATAGGAAAGTGTTTTGGTTTAAACCCATATTGATCAATAAACCAAGCTAAATCAATATCTATAATTCTTCCATTTTTACCATATCTGATAATTGAAACACCTTCTCTAATTGCCCCTTCAAGATCTTTATCATTTGTGAAGATATAACAATCATTCTCTGTCGCATAACTTGCTATTAAATCATCCGCTTCATATCCTTCTACTTGCCAAATTGGCATATTCCCAACTTTTAACATTTGAACAACATCAATCCATTGTTGTGAAAAAGATTCATCTTCTATCTGAACTCTATTCGCTTTATAGTTAGAGTCTATGTCTTTCCTAGTCGGCCTGCCACCCTCAAAAACAAAAATTAATTTAAAATCACTACTATTTGTTAAAGCATCGTATTTACTAACACGCCTAATCATTTTTTGAAATAAAAATGTTGTTCCAGTTTGTTTGTTGTTATATGACAAATTAGGTGCAACATAATAAGCTCGATAAAAAACATTTGCAAAATCGATTAAGATAGGTCTTGTTCTTTCCATAGAAATATCTTCCTTCTCTTCCTTGACACTGATGGTAGAACCATCGCAGTGTGAGTATACTCCCCATCGAGAACACCCAAAAATATTTTTGGGTAAATATAAAAAAAGGAAGGTAATATCAATATGAAAAAAGAATATTTTAACAAAGCTATTCTTTTGGGAGTATATTAATGTCTGATAGAAAAAATTTGTTATTTTTAGGAGATGACAATTTGCACAGCGAAAAGGTAATAGAAGCTTTAACTAAATCTTCTGGTTTAGAATTTGAAGTTTTTTTAGAAAAAGATTATTGCTCTGGTCTCGACAAAGCTGCATCAAATAAATTTAATCTTATCATAGTAGATTGTAAATTTAATAGCCATGGTGGAATTAAATTCATAGAAGAAGCAAGATTAAATGGATGTGATATCCCAATTATTATCTTTATTGATGAAGAAAATAAAAAAGATTCTATTAGAATAGAAAAATCAGCATTTGATGCTGGGGCGGCCAATTCATTAACCCCACAAAACATTAAAGATGAATTTACCCATGATATAATAAATTTTTCGATTGAAACAAATACTTTTTTATCAAAATCAGAACAAAGTTATTTAGTTAATAGATTAAAAGATAAATCTCCAAAAAATGATGATTTTAATAAAAATCTTGCTGATGTTTTTTCAGTTAAGTTAGTCTAATCAAATCTACTAAAAAAAGAAAGAGAGTATTGATGTGAGGATTTTGTGTTTTTCGGATGTCCATGAAAATTTTGAGAAAATGTTTGAATTGATTTCAAATTCTAAAGCAGATTTAATTCTATTTTGTGGTGATTTGTGCTTAAATGGTGGCAAGCAAGAGTCTGTTAGTTTTTCAACACATGATTTACTCTCACAAATTTCTATCCCATTTTTTTGGGTCCATGGCAACCACGATGACAACAACTACCTGTCTTCTCAAAAACCTAAAAATCTAATCAAACCAGGAAAAATAGTCGATTTTAACGGATTGAAAATAGCAGGTCTTGGTGGGAATTTTTCACCAAAGAAATTCGACATCAAAAGAAACATAATTGAAACAAGATTTTATCATTTCATCCTAAAAGAAGATATTGAAAAATTTAAAGAATCAAATATAGATATCTTTCTTTCTCACGATTCACCAAAAGCTTTGAGAAAAGAAGGTTGTTGTTTGCTTGATGATTTGATCAAAAAAATGCATCCAAAACTGTGCCTTTCTGGTCATCATCATCAATTCAAGACACTTGAGAAAGATGGTGTTATTTATCTTTCTCTCCCTGCTGTTGTTGATGGTGGGGCAATTTTAATGGATGAAAATTTAGAAATAATCTAAAATTAGCCAAGAATTCTTGCAACAGAAAAAACTCCACTTTTATTTAGATCTATGATTTTTGCCATTGAAGCTCTCCAGTTTTATTTTGATTAATCCTAACCAGTTGTGTTAAACAAATCGCTTCCTTCTGGTTCTTTAATCAATGCAATCTTCTCTGCAACTCTTGTTTGCAATGTGTCATCAACTTCTGAAAGAAGTTGTTTCCTTTCTGAATCGAGGACACAATTTCTGATTGCCTCAACAGCATAAACAACTGTTTGAGTTAAATACGAATCATCAACATAAAACTCATAAAGCTCAACATCTTCTGCTGTTAAAATCTTAATCTTTGCCATTTTATCTCCTCTTTGTGTTGGTATTTAAATTAATTAAATTGCAATCAGTTTCAATAAAATACTTATTATACCAATTCCAATTCCTATGATAGATAAGAGCAGTGCTAAACTGTCTTTTTTATTCTTGTAAAGACTATCTAATTTTAGATCAACTTCATTTTTTGTGGCATAGGTCTGCGTAGCATCACGAAGACTTTCTCTGAATTCGTTCATCGAGTCCAGGCGTTTTTCCATTACAGCGTTTGCAACATAGACAGCTTTGTTCATTGCTTCCAAACGAGACTCCATATATTCTTTTAGAGAAATATTATTTTCATTTTTTTTATTTTTTTCTGTCAATATTTTAATCTTTGCCATTTTATCTCCTTTTAGATAATTTAGACAATACTTGTAACAATCCCGTTTGTGACAGTAACCGTCTTGCCATCGACTGTTGTAAATGTTCCAGAAACGCCGGCTGTTGCCCCAACTGAAAAATTATCTGCCGAGAATCCGTCATCTGTTTTGAGGGTGTTTGAGGCAGAACGGTATAGGTTGGTATCATAACCACCAGCACCATCTCCGAATTCAATTCCAGATGAACCATAATACACTTTTAATTTACCAAGTCGATCAATTCTGATTTTCTCAACTGCATCTGTTGCAGATGCAGTTGAGAAAATCAAATCAATCCAGTTAGCGCCATCGACACCTGATTGAATAGCATGAATACTTGCTTTGCGATTACTTGCCGCTGATGGTTGAAAAAGAATGCCAGTAGCTGTACCTGCATTGGAACTCGAATTTATCAAGTTTATTAGATTCGTTTGTACCCCGACACTGGTATTGGTAAGAGTCGCCAACGAGGCGCTTAGTGTTGAAGCAGAAAATCCGTCATCTGTTTTAAGTACATTTGCGGCACTACGATAAAGATTAGTATCACCACTTATTCCAAATGTGATTCCACCAGCAGCAGTGGTTGGATTAGTTGCGTTACAAAGCCACATTGTATATGTAGAAGAGGCACTGATTGCAAAACCATAGTTGCTTGACCCTTTGGTTTGTGCATCAATCATCATCCCATATTGTGCAGTTATTTCCGAACCAGCACCTTTAGTTTCAATGTCCAGAATCCTCAAACCAATTAAACTTTCTGACGTAAAAACGGAAGCCGCAGTAGAAGGAGGCTTAACAATTATACCATAACTGTCAGAAGTTGCTGTTGCTGGAATGGTATAAACATTGTAAGCACCACACAACGATGTGCCAGTTGAAGGATGAATCCCACCGATATTAAAGAGATAAGAACTATTTATAGTTGTGTTGATAGCAGATTGTAGCCCAGCAATAAACCCATCATCTGTTTTTAGTGTGTTTTCAGCAGAACGATAAAGATTGACATCTGCACCGAAAAGAATTCCACCAACTTCTGTCCCTGATGTTGAGGAAAGATTCAAAGCAGAGGCAGAACCAGCAGCAAGGATTAATCCATTAGTTGTGTCAAAAGTTAGATTCGCAGAATCAACAAATAGTCCACCTGTTGAAACATATGGAATTCTTGTAGAAGTTAAGTTAGAAACTGTTAAATCACCAATGATTTCAACACCATCTGATCTTTCTATAATTTTTGATCTTTTAATTGTTGGATATGTAGGCATGAAATTTCCTTAGCTAATTGCATTAATTAATGGAAGAATTCTTACAGCATAAAATGTTGGTGGTGTTGAAATATCATCAATCCCAATTCTAATCCATTTTCTAGGTGTATCATCAAGTGGTGTTCCTGTTGTTATAGGATTCCCTCTTGTCGCCCAATCAGAAGGTGGAGAGAAAGAGATAACCCCAGGATGCGAAAACGGATAAGAATCACCAGAAGAAACAGCGTCGGTGTTATCTTGAACAGTTAATGTCCCCCATGTTGCATCGTTTTTTAGATACTCAACTGTTAAATCTGTTTGTGTCGAATTTGCTGTCGCAACATCAAAGAACATTTTGTTAAATGTTCTCCAAGCACCAATATAAAAATATTGATCCCCGCTTGCTTCGGTTACTAAATAAAATTCAGCATTTGCTGTTCTTGCATAAAGATGATTTCTACATTCACCGCCGAAATTGGTCCATGTTTCTGCTGAAACATCATTTCTCCAAAAAGCCTTCCATGTGTCGGGGTTATGGTCGTGGTTGAAATAATTATCATAATCTTCTATGCTCTGGCCCCAAGCTCTAATTGTGAAGGTAGTTGCATCTGAGACACCAGCTTCTGCTTCTAGATAAAGATGAAAACAATTTCCTAATGTCCCATCTTCATAGTAAAACCCATCATCATAAAAAATCTCATCGACTTTCCATGTTGGAGAAGGAGAACCGACACCAGTATCATTGTTTGTTGCAACTAAAACCTCAAGTTCATCATCTGGGGGTGTGGCAGCACGATACGCCCCTGGATTTTTAATTATTTTCCAATCAATAGGCCCAGAGACGCCATTTGTATCAGCAATTATTTGAAGTCTTTTCAGATATGCTTTATTTGACCAGCCACGGAATGAAGCAAAAACATAATTCCCGTCAACGTTCCCAAGCTCTAATGAATTGCCTTCTATATACAAATCACATTTATTATTTACTGTTGAATATCTTGGCATTACAAAGTCCTCCTAAAGTTATTTAACATCTTCTAGGAGGACTTTAACTTTTCCTACTTTTTGATCTTTTATATTTTTGAACTTGTTTTTAACATTAAATCTGTTATATCAAAATCCTTTTGTTCCAATTCTTGCTCAATTTCTGGTTTTTTGATGTTAGATCCATTAAAAGAAGTCATAACAAAGATAACTTCACCATATTTATCTAATCCAGCTTTAGCATTAACTGGATCAATTAAATCTCCACGGACATAGATACAAGAACCATGAACAAATTCTTTGAGCTTTGCAATTGGATGGGAGGCATCCAAGCGAATTGCTGATGGGAATGGGTTTTCACTTTGAAGCAGATTCTCTTTTAATTCTTCTAAAAGAATTGAATCTGATAAATTATTTATTTTTTCATTATTTTTAAAATCGTCTTCGATTTCAACGTCTTCTTCAAATTTAACATCTTCTCCAAAATCATTTAAAATTTCTTTTAGATTGACGCCATATCCACGACTAATTAAAATACCAAAAACACACCAATTTATCATATCTTTAAATTCAGATTCTATTCCCTCGGCTACTTTTGATTTTTTACCAGATTGTTTAAGCTCAATTAGTCTTTCAACTCTTAAACATCTTTCTTCAAGTTCGTCTCGAATTGTTGCTACTTTTCTTCTTCTCCAAGAATTCCAGTAGTCGCTATTTTTTGAGTAAAAAACCTGCCTAGCTTCATCAATTACATCTTCCCAAAGCTTGTGTGCAGGTGTGATTTCTATATCATCTGGTATATCGACAGTTATTGTGTACTCCATCTAAATCTCCTTTCCCAATATTATACACAATTTTGAATCATTCAAGCGATAAACAGTAAATAGCCTCCATCATTCTGTCTTCACATAAAAACTCATCATAAATGTCCGAGATTTTTCCTAATTCATCTGCTCTTGAAAGTAGAACAGCACCGACTCTAACATTCCTTGAGCTATCTGGAAACAAATTCTTCATAAAATCTTGAAATGTCATTTCAAGTGGATTAAACCCAAGTTCATCTGCTTTATATAAAATAGATTCTGCTTCATTGGCCCCTCTTGTAGTTGAAAAATCCACATGCAACATTGCGTGGACAAGAGAATGCCACCTAACCATTAATCTTATTTCTTCTCTTGAAAGGTCGTCTTTGATGCCTATTTTATCTAGAATTGGGAATAAATATTCTTTGCTACCACCAACTATTTCATGTCCATGCCAACCATGTTGAAGAACAATATCAATGGGAAGCTTTTGTTTACATTGATAACAATGTGTATTTCTATGTGAATTTGGCCTATAACATCTTTCGCAAATTTTTCTATATTTTTCTGTTATTGTGTCTGGTTTAGCAATATCATGGAGTTTTACTCCCCAATGAGTTACTTTTTTAGCATGATCATCTAAAAATTCAGAAAAATTTGGCAAAGACTCTGTAAATTCATCATACACCATGTTGATATGATCCCACATGGTTTCAAGATGATATTGAGAAAGAGTCTTTATTGGTTCATCTTTTTCATCAAAAAAATGTTTAAAAATAGTTCCCTTCAACTCCTCGATAGAAGAATCAAACCTTGGTTCGCTGTCCATGTTTTCACCTCAAGTTGAGCTAGATACCCACAGAATCTTTTACTTTCTTCATCAAAACAGAAATTTCAGCACCGACTCCTAATTCTGATTTAAAAATTAAATCATCTAGATCAGAATCAGAATATTTAGATAGTTCCAAATATCTCTCTCTTTGTTCTTTAAAGAAAAATAAAAATTTTTCAAATAATAATTGCTTACTTTCCATATACCCTATTTCTCCATTAAAATAAAGTTTTTCTAGATCATTTATTTCAGAGCTATTTGAAAATAATCTATGTAAAGAAAAAATTGTACAATTAGATGGTTTCAATGATTGGCCTTTTGGAGTCCCGTCTGTTTTTATTTGTTTTATTTTTGTCATCAAAGATTTTTCAGTCTCAAAAATACCTAAATAATTATTATAACTTTTAGACATTTTTTGTCCATCAGTTCCTGGTATTTTTTCTGCTCCTAAAATAATTTTTGGATCTGGAATTTTCAAAACATTCCCATATTTTGAATTAAATCTAGTAGCTAATTCTCTTGCTATTTGAATATGTTGCAATTGATCTTCTCCGACAGGAACAGAATCTGCTGAGATTGAGAGAATATCTGCTGCCATTAAAACTGGATAACAAAAAGTACCGACATTGATTGTTACTCCGACATTTGCAGCTTCATTAAACTTACCTCGATTTTGGAGTTCTTTTCTTTTATTGTCAGCTTCAAATTCTGCTGCTTTATAAGCATGTGATCTTAAAAGAGTTCCCATAGGGACAACACAAGACAAAATCCAAGATAATTCACAAATTTCTGGGAATTTACTTTGTCGATAAATATGACAAGATTCTGGATCTACTCCTAATGATAAATATTGAATTATCAATTCATGAATGTTATTAGAAATTTCTATTTTGTTATTTAATGTTGTTAAAGCATGTAAATCAGCTATAAAAATATAAACATCATCTGATTCGTCTTGATTTATAATTATTGGATTTATTGAAGAAAAATAATTACCTAAATGTAAAAAGTTGCTCGTTGGCTTAACCCCTGTCATCATTCTCATTTTCATCTCTCCTTTTTGGTTATTATATCATTAAAGGATTTTTTCTATAAAAATTAGAAAACACCCTTGATCCTAATCATTTGGTTTAATTTTAAATTAGGATCGGTAGAATCGATAAATATCAAAATTATAGTATAAATGTAAAAATAGAAAGTAATGAATAGTATTAAATAGTATTAGGAAAGTTCTTTAAAATAAAAAGGAAAGCGTGTTAAGTCAGTGAGGAATTTGTGTTTTAACAGATTTCAATAAGGAGCTATTAAACAGATAGGGTCTGCACGAAATTGAATTATTCAATAAGGGTTGGGTTGCCCGAAAACAGCAGAAGCCGATGGAAGTATTTTCTCCATCGGCTTCTGCTGTTCGTGGGGGGGCTCACTGGTCTGCCACGATGCCACCACAGGGCCACAGGACGCTCTGAGAGCGCCGTGGGGGAACTCCCCGGTCATTCCCCTGTAAAATTCCCCTCGGGTATATTTAAGCCGGTTTTGCACCTTTTGTTAAATTCTTCTTCTGAAAGTTGTTTGCCATTGATCCACCATTCTTTTGATCCGTCGGCAAATTCAATTGCTGGCCCGTCTTCTCGATGGAGTTGACCGTTTTGCCACCATTCTTTTGTCCCATTTGCCCATTCAATAGCAGGCCCATCTTCTCGATGAAGTTTGCCATTTTGGAGCCATTGTTTTGTTCCATTTGCAGATTCAATTGCTGGGCCATCAAGGCGATGGCGTTTGCCATTTTGGAACCATTCTTTTGAACCATCGGCTCGTTCTTTTGCTGGGCCATCAAGGCGGTGAAGCTGTCCATTTTGCCACCAATGTTTTGAACCATTGGCAAATTCAACGGCTGGGCCATCAAGGCGATGAAGCTGATCATTGACCCACCATTCTTTTGTCCCATTTGCCCATTCAATAGCAGGCCCATCTTCTCGATGAAGTTTGCCATTTTGGAACCATTCTTTTGTCCCATCGGCTCGTTCTTTTGCTGGGCCATCTTCTCGATGAAGCAAGCCGTTCAATCGCCATTCTTTTGTCCCATCTTCAAAGGTTTTAAGAGTTGATTTTTCTTTTGGTCCTTTTGATGGTAATTGTTCGGTTCTTTTTTTAAATTCTTCTTCTGAAAGTTGTTTCCCATGGATAAACCAATATTTATTTCCGCTGATCACTTCAATTGCTGACCCATCTTCTCGGTGAAGTTGGCCATTTTGGAACCATTCTTTTAAGCCGTCGGCTTTTTCAACGGCTGGGCCATCAAGGCGATGAAGTTTGCCATTTTGTAACCATTCTTTTGAGCCGTCGGCCATTTCAATTGCTGGGCCATCAAGGCGATGAAGCTGGCCATTTTGCCACCATTCTTTTAAGCCATTGTCTCGTTCAATTGCTGGTCCATCAAGGCGATGAAGTTTGCCATTTTGGAACCATTCTTTTGAGCCGTCGGCCATTTCAATTGCTGGGCCATCAAGGCGATGAAGTTGACCGTTTTGCCACCAAAATTTTGCCCCGTCGGCAAATTCAACGGCTGGCCCGTCTTCTCGATGGAGTTGACCGTTTTGCCACCATTCTTTTGTCCCATCGGCTCGTTCTCTTGCTGGTCCATCAAGGCGATGAAGTTTGCCATTTTGGAACCATTCTTTTGACCCATCGGCAAATTCAATTGCTGGCCCATCTTCTCGATGAGGTTGACCATTGATGAACCATTTTTTGAACCATTTTTTTGGCCCATTAGGAATTTGAACTATAGTAAAACGTTCTCTTTCATTTGTCTCTTCGTGGCCGTGGCTGTGCTCTTCGGGGCCGTGGCCGTGGCTGTGCTCTTCGGGGCCGTGGCCGTGGCTGTGCTCTTCGGGGCCGTGGCCGTGGCTGTGCTCTTCGGGGCTGTGTTCTTCGGGGCCGTGGCTGTGTTCTTCGGGGCCGTGGCCGTGGCTGTGCTCTTCGGGGTTGTGACCGTGCTCTTCTTGGCCGTGCTTGTGTGCGGCGTCGTGCAATTCCTCCCAAGCTTCTTCAATCTCGTTTATTTTCATCACAGTAAATTCATGTGAAAGGATAAGATAATCACCGAAATCTTCATCATAAACGACGACTGCTACTTCTTGTGGGGGACCGAAATCAATAATTTGTTGTGCCAAAACAAGAGAAGCACTGAGGTGTTCTTTTTCATCTTCACAATTCACGGGAACAATTGATTGCATCATACCGTTTGCCAATGGTCCATTAGCAGACAAAAGATTCTTTTTGCCGAAAAACCATCGGTATCTGATCGCTACTTTTAGTTTTTGGTTTGTTTCAAATCCTGGTGTTCCACCATTAACCAAATTGCGAATATCCTCTGGATTGAAAACGCACATTTTCGTCACTCCTCGCAGGTATCTTAGCTCGAAGCTAAGAATAGCACACAGAGACGGGAGAGCAGAGATGGAAGTAAACAAAATCCAAAAGAGAAAACTTAATATTCTATCACAGAATGAACCTGATTTAAGTCAGTACAGAACAACTGTTGAACAGGCTAAAGATCTTAAAGATAAAAATACAGGCATAGATGTAACACCAGATATGTTAAGAGATTTTGGCCCTTCTCAATATCCTCCATACAATCCTGTTGTTAACCCAGAAGATCCTAAAGATGAACCTGGAAAAGCTTATGAAGAATCAATGACACAAGAAAACCAAGATCAACAAGCAGCTAATGCTGCTTTAGCTGATTTAGGGACATCTGTGGTTGATATGATAGTAACTTTTTCTGGAAGTGAACAAGCCCCAGAAGGATCTGTTGCAGCCGGTGAAACACAAGGTTTAGTTAAACTCATTTATAACTATTTTGGTGATCTTGTTAAAGAGAAAAGGAATCAATTTGATGTATCTAAAAAAGAAAAGGCAGAATTAGAACCATACACAGACCCAAGAGAATTTTATATGAAAAGACACACACCAGATTTTGGAACTGGTGCTGCTGGTGCTGGTGCTGCTGCTGGGCAAGTTGTTGGGAGGGGGATGCAAGGTGGAGACCAAAAAATAGGTCCAGCCCATCAATCAACAGGCAACCCCTTTACCAAACAAAATCTTCACGACACCATTTTCTCAACACCAGGAGCACTTGAAAAAGCAATAACAGAATGGTTGAAAGATTGGCATCAACGAGGTGGTGGTGCAGACAACTTTTCACTAAAAGATCCTATTAAATATAGTCCTCTTGTTCCATATACAAAACAACAAGAAAGACAAGTTGAAGAGGTTCTTAAAAATATGCCACTTGCTTTTCGTGAACATTATAGACATTTTGTGAATGGAGTTAAATCACCAAGTCAAATGGGAGAACCCGGAACGGTTGACTATAACAATTGGTTATATCCACAATATGCATATCGATCTAATCCCTGGGAAAGATATCTTGTAGCAGGTGGCAGAGTCCAAGGTTTGCCGGAAGACTGGAATATTGCCGGGAGTCAAATTGCAAGAACTGCACTTGGAGATTATTGGCGTCCAGCTAACAGTATGGCCGCTGTTAGAAGACAATATGACAAAATGTATAACCTTGAAACTCCACATTTTAACCCCATCGGATTTAGATGTTTAATGTGGATGTTCAATTATTGGAAAGAAAAATATTTAAATGAATATGGTGGTACAAAAATAACAGCGTCTAACCTTCCGAGTGATGTTCCTTCTATTGATCAAGCTGATCGATACTACAATTCAATTTTATGTCAAGCACAAAGAGAGTTGGGGTTCACATTGGCAAGTTTATTGAAAACAGCAGTTGTTAGAATGGCCCCACTGATTTATAGAAGGATGGCTCAAATAGCGTTTAGACAAGGTTTACCAATTGGTTTCGGACTTGGCATCGGTGCTGGATACGCATCAGGAAGGCTTCCAAGCCCTGCCCCCGAACTGATGGTTGCTCCGCCACCTACAACGCCTTAAAATCAAAAAGAAATATCTTTTTTAGGTATCTCTTCTTCTTCCCACAAATTTCTATCCCAATCAGGGGCAGATTTAGATTCATGCCTTTTTTTCACAACCTGTTCAATGTCTTCAAAATAACTTTTTTGTTTTTCAGAAAGACTTTTCCCGCTTCGGGCTTGTTTAAATAAACTCTTTAAGAATAGTTTTCTATTATCTTCTTCATCCATTCTGTCTAAACAAAATCCTATTCTATCTACTAATTCATTGCTTTTGTTTTGTTTGAATTCAGATAATTCTTTTGTTTTTTTAATTTGGGACCAACTCATTTATTTTTTCTCCTGTATCATTTTTTCTAAATTATCACATGGTATTACAAAATTTGGTGTAATCAAACCTTTTTCTCTAGCATATTCTGTTATTAAGAAGTTACAATATGGACAATAAAACAAATATCTATCTGCAATTTTAGAAATGCCATCAAGTTTAGTAGATCTTTTTGAAAAAGGTATTGCTTTCTTTCCAGAAATGAAAAGGACAGCCTCTTCATCACGATACCTTCTAGGACCTGAGATACAATAACCACACCCCAATGCCGCTAAAGATCCATTTTCTCTAATGTAAGCAATCGGTGAAGAAAAAACATCATCCATTTTAATCATAAAAAATAACCAATTTCTATCATAATCATTTGGAATCAAATTTAGAACTTGATCTTGAAATTTTATTGATTTTTCATTAATCAATAAAGCTTCTTTATTTAGTTGTTTTTCTCTAATATCTCTTTTGCTCATAGTTCTTGTTCTAATTGTTGTTCATCATCTTTTATCTCAATTTCTTGTTTCTCATTTTGGAATTTAATTTCAAAATCTTCTCCTAAAACTTGTTTAATGATGTCGTGTGTTAAATCTTCTTTCCCATTAACAACACTTAAATAAATTAGAAGTTCTTCACAATCTTGCAACATATAGACACAAGAATTATATAAAATCAATTCTGATGAAGTCATTGAATTAGATATGGATAATGAAGACAATATACTTTTTATTGTTTTGAACTTAATAACAGATTCGTAAATAACATCTTCAACTGGTGTTTGAATACGTTTTTCTATTTCTGAAATAATTCTTTGTTTTGCTTTTTCAACATGTTCATTCATTTTTTTATTTCCTCTTTTTCTAATCATCTAATTGTGTCAATTATACATCAATCTGTTGGGGCCAATAGGTTGGAATTAAACTATCCATTGATCAATCACATGACCACTGTTTTTATAGTGGAATAAAATCAATCCAGATCCTAGTTTTTGTTTTGTAGGAATTGGATATCCAATATGAATTTGCAATTTCGTCCAAACATCTAGAGAGATTTTTCTATTTCTTGCAGGACAAATATCTTTGTCTTTTACAAGTTCTTTTTTCAAGGTTGGGAGATTGTAGCAAGATAAATTCGATTCAATAAAATCTGTCCAAATTTTATCCATGTATTGAACCAAATCCATTCTATTTCTTGCAGCTTCGTCTTCAAAGAAATAGTGAATTTCTATTGGTGCTTTGAAAGAGAATAGTTCTGTATTTATTTGTGCTGGTTGTCGCCCATGACCTCGCCTTTGTCTTCGCCTTGGGACTATTTGTGGCGCTTCTTCTAATTGTTCGAAAATTTGCTCTTCTGCATTTTGTTCAACTAAAACAAAACCATTCTGAAAAAGATTCCATTCTTCTGGTGGAAAACACTTTTCCATCAAATTGCCAACAACAATTCCAGGGCCTTCCAAAAGAACAACTTCGCAATTTCCTAAAAGATTTCCACGCTCGTCAGGATTTTCACGATCTTCTCTCATTGATCTTCCTCTTCATCCAATGGTAGGCCCCACCGATCATCATCTTTCATAGCATAATATCCTTTTTCAGTAATACTTCGTCCACCTTTTGATATAGTGCAGAAATTATTATGAATCAGATAAGGTTCGATTTCAAATTGAACTTCTGCTGAATCATCATAATTAAGAGCTTGTGCTAATGAATCTAATCCGATTTTCGAAGTTGCGAGATTCTTAAACAAAACCTGAAGATATCTTCTATCCCTATTTTTTAGGCCATATCGATCAAGACCTTGCATCTTCAAGCAATTCAAGGCGTCTTTTACAGAAATTCTTTTTCTTCCATCATTATCTGCAAAATCTATACATAGCCCAAGAGATGATTTGGCTATTCTCGGTGTATTCCTTGATCTTGACGCAATAATTCTAGCTGCCATTTCATCAATTTCAAAACCAATCCTTTGTGTCGATGTTTCAACAATGCCTAACAAAATATCAACGCTATATGGCAATAATTCCACTTCAACTTGGAATCTGTTCAAAAAAGGTCTTTCAAGCATTCCGATCCTAGTTGTTGCACCGATAATAGTAAATGGTTTTGCAAACCCAGAGATAGAGGCTGCTTGCAAATCCTCAATCGGGAATTTGTTGCTTGTTCTAATATGGATCCACAAGGTCTCCATCAACGGGAAAAGATATTCTTGAATATTTGCATTAATTCTATGAATTTCATCAATAAATAGGATATCACCTTCATTCATTGATATCAAAGTTGCAGCAAGAGCATCTGCACGGTTCAATGATTGACCAGATTTAATATGAAATCCATTATCTAATTCGATACCCATTTCACGACAAATAATTTCTGCTAATGTTGTCTTCCCACACCCTGATTGACCATGAATCAAAGTGTGGGGGAGAACTGTCCCCCTTCTCTTTGAAGCTGTCATTCTGACATTAAGAACTTCAAGTTGCGTGTCTTGACCTTTAAATTCTTCGATTGTTTTTGGACCAAATTCAGCTAATGAAAAACTATTCAAAACCTCTTCTTGAACAGCAACATCTTCATCAACTGGCCCTAGATGCCTCATGCATCATACCCTTTCCGTGGGGTTGCTCTGCCCTACTTCGCCACCCGCCATCAAGCGGCCCAGCAATGGCAAATAGCGCCGCTGTCAGGCGGCGCTGTCGGCTGTCCCACACAGCTATTATAGGGTCTCAAGGGGGCTGTGTCAAGCCCGGCGAGGGTCAGGGGGGCGAGGTATTCTCTTTGAACTTTATTTTTATAAAAAGAAAATCATCTTTTAAAAAAATCTCAACATTCTTTGGATCGATTGTGAGATAATCACTTGTGACTGTTTTACCAGAAAGAATTTGCTGAATTTCTTCCCTCTCGTTTTTGAGCCTGTTGGTCCCAAGGTACAACAGAGAGGATGGTAATGCAAAAATGAAAAAAATAGCTAGAATTCTTGCAAAAATTGGAGTTTTTTGAGCATTTTGAATGGTTGCTCTTCTAGTTTCATTTGCCATTTTATTTACCTAATAATTTTTTAATAACCTTTTCTTTTTGTTGTTTGATGTAATCATTTAAAGCATCAGAAATAGGTCCAGAAATTTTAGTTTGATCATCGTCAGTAGAATTTTCTCTATTCTCTTCTTCTCTGAGTCTATCATCTCTTTCTTTAACCCATTTATAATATTTTATTACATCCCAATCTGTATCCATAATATTAGTTATTCTATAGAATAACTAATTTACCTTCTCTATCGCACCAATATATTCAGTAACCATTCTAACTCTTTCTCCAACACTAATTGCTGGTAAAGATAGATAATTAATTTTATGTATATCAAAAAAAGATGTTATCGAATTATGGATATCTTTAACATCTTTTTTTGATTGGAATCTTAATCCATCATCATCATATTCAAGTGGTTCACAGTAAATAATAAATGAATAATCAAAAAGAGATTTTAGTGCATTCTTATAAAGCTCTGATAAAACACCAAGTTCTGCTTCTCTTCTGTCTGTCCTACACAATAGTTTTGATGCATAGAACCAAGACAAGAATCTTGGAGAAGAGCAGATTGCGACTTGATAAATAGATCTTATTTCATTCTCTCTTTCAAATTGTTTTGAGTAAATTACATATTGTTCAAAAATGCTTTTGGGTGGGCCATACTTCTCGACATATTCACGAGCATATTCATGGACCTTGTTGCTCGAATTAATTAAGACAGAATTTAAAGAATCTGCCAAGGTGTCTTTCCCGCTACTTGGTGGCCCTGCAATTCCTATGAAGATTTTTTCTTCACTGGTTAGATAATAATGGTTGCATTTCATTTCGTTTATCACTTTCCCATGTATAAATATTAATTTTACAATCATAAGATTTTTCACAAGCTCTAATAGAAGCAGAAATATCAGGCAGATACCCCCTATCAGAAGCAGCAATGATAATGTTATCTGGATTTGATTCTTTAATTTTAGAAATTAAAAAAGTACAGATATCGTCTGCTTCAGAAATACTCATACCAAATTTAGAGATTATAAAAAAGAATTTATTTTTAAATAGAACATCTGGATTAAAATTAATCCCAGATGTTATTATAATCATAGTCTTTTCTGGATTTAATTCTTTTAAATGCATAATAAAAACTCCTAGCAAAAAAAACAACCAGGAGAAATTGCCCTGGTTGTTTTTTCTTAATTCTTTAGTTTAAATCTGATGAAAAAATAATTTTCACCTCCTTGCTTTATCTATTTGATTTAAACTAAATAAATGAGTGTTTAATCTAAATACTCATTTGCTTGATCTTTATCTTCTTCTTCAAAGATTGGAAGGTGTGGTTTAATCTTTTTTAATCTTTTCATTCTTCTTTTAAATTTTTTACTAACTCTATGCTTTTTTTCACTTTTTGAAATATGATAATCATTAATACATTTTCTTTTACTTTTTAAAACATTTGAGACATCTTCTAGCATTTTCTTCATTTTTTGTTCATGCCCCATTTTACTATAATCTGGTTTCAAATATCTTTTGACATAATCATCAAATGTCATATTAAAATCACTATTCCCATAATCTCTTTTATCTCTCTGTTGCTTATTTCTATTGTTTTTGTATTTATACATTTTACAAAACATCCTTAATCATTTTAATCACAAATTCCCACTCTAACCTAAAGATGTTAGAGCTATGTATTTCTTTAAGATATTCATTATGTTTCATCGGTAACAAAAATGAATAATCTACTACCGTTGCCATTGATAAAGCAACTATTGCCCTATCATCTATATGTGCTCTTATACCGAATTCTTTTGCAATTTTATATTTATTTCTCGAAGTCTCGAAAAATATTTTTGGGTTGTTGAAGAATTTTCCCAGGCTTTCTGATGTTACATCAGAAAGACTTTTCATTCTAGCTGTAATAAAACAAATCTCTAATCCAGATTCTATTAAATAATTTATATCATCAACTCTTGTTTGTGAAATTAGATCTAAATTTCTAAAAAAATCCTCATTTAAAATTGATAAGTCAATTTCTGGATCCCATCCAAAATGGTCTTTGACATGAGGGCAGGTTATATCATTGGAATGAATGTTGTCTGGAATTTTTCCAGATTCTTTTAATTTTGTTAACATAGATTCCATGGTGTCAAAAACGACATCATCTAAATCTATACTAATATCGTATTTTTCCATTTTGATCAACTAGATCCTTTACCATAATCGTTTGAGTGGAACCCAGAACCTATGAAACGAGGTGAGAAGGTTTGTAAAACCCGCTTATACTCTTTGCCATTTTTCTTAATAATATATTTCTCTTTGATATTTTTCCAAGAATCAATCAACTCAATTGTGTCTCCATCTTTTGACTTATAAATATATACAGGCATAACCTCTCAACCTCCGTTAGTATACTCCATCAATATCATTTTCTTAGGATGGATATATTCTTTATGAAATTTTTGACACATAGATCTAATTTGTCTTCTTCATTTCTTAAAACTATATCAGCTAATTTTTTGTTCTGCATCTCTTCCGAGACTTTTAAAATTCTATCAGAAACATCCTCACCAGTTAAAGAGGCTCTTTTTTTCAACCTCTCAATAATATTTTCTGGTTCAATAAAAATAGAAAAAATATTAAATTTATCACTAAAAATCTCTTTAATTTTTAAGACACCATTAATATCTACGATCATAATTATATCTTTTTGTAGAGGAGTTTCTTTGATTTCTGAAATCAGTGTTCCATAGTTGCAACCATCATAATTCGTTGTTTCCAAAAATTGATTATTAGCTTTTAATTCTTCAAACATTTCTTCTGAAATGAAATTATATGCATTTTCAGATTCGCCTAGCCTAATTTTCCTAGTTGTACATGTCTTTATCTTTTCAAGCCAATTAATTTGTTTTAAAGCTTCCTCAACAATCAATGTTTTTCCAGATCCAGATGGGCCATAAACAAGGAAAATATTATTTTTATTCATCCTAACCAGTTCTTTCTTGTTGATTTTGAATATCTTCAACGACGTAACCAAAAGAAGTTTGACTCATAAATTCGTGTTGACAATATGGACATTTTATTTTTAATTCTACCATTAACATAATGGTTGGAAGACCCTCTTTTTTTGGAATCATTCTGATTGGTTTTTTACAGTATTCGCATATCATAATTTTCACCCAAATAACTATTTCTCAAAATTAATACTCAATACCTTCCTATAACAACCTATAACAACCTAATTAATTCCATGAATTTTTCTGGGATTATTCCATATCTAAAAAACTTTCTTTTTGAATTTCTGCTTATCTTAAAATTAGAATTTTTGTAAACATTTGATCCCTCAATAAGATTAATATCTAAAAAGCATCTAAATAAAGCCCATTCAAAAATATATTCAAAAATATTATAATTATCAAAGCTTTGATCTATTTTTTCAGAACAATAAAAAATATCCTTATCAGGTAAATAAATTATATCTAACTCTTTCTCAAACCTTGAGGTTAATGCGTTCGTTAAATATCCCAATTGTTCTTTTGTTAAAACAATGTCTATTTTAAAAAACTCATCTTTTGCAAAAACACTTATTCTACGAGACATATTTACTTGGTAGTTGTATGATGTTGTAGGCCCCCAAACTAAATATGGATTTCTCATTAAATATTTATTTGTTTTAAAATATAAATTCCTTATAAAGAATGATAATTCACCACTATCCAACAAATTGAAATATTTTTTACCATTATTTTTATTTATAAATTCATCAAGCAAAATGTTGTCATTTTTTACTTCTTTTTTTTCATCACAAATATCTAAATTATCAAAAAAAGGTAGATATTTATTTTCTCGCAACAAACTATAAGGAACTACATCTTTTATTGTTCTATTAACAATATCGCCTGTTTTATTTTGCTGGTCGTCTCTTGACATCATTGTCTCCGAACCTCCGATGAATTTGAGAATAGCCCCTAACCAAAGCAATATGAGCTAGAAAAAACTAGCTCATATTATTTCATATGCCACATGATTTTTAGTCCTTTCCTTTCTGCCCCCACTTGAAGGAGACATATTCGGATGGCCTACAAACACTCAAACATTTTAATGTAAATTAAAAAACAATATATTCAAAAACCTTTGATCTTCTTCAAGCATTTAAATTTTTCAAGATCAAAAGTAGCTTTTCGACTCTGATTATAAGTAAGAGCCTATTCAGCCATTGACACCATTTCCTAATGATGATTTAATCATTAGCTTTTATGGCGCACCTCCATTATACCCCAACGCATCAACTTCGATGAAAGGAATTTTGGAAGAATTTATATAATAAGATTATTAAAATCGTTGTTGGATATTTTTTCTTCAACAAAAGGGATATCATTAATTTTGTTTTTACCAATTAGAATTTGGTTTGACATCAATTTTATAAAAATCAAGTTTTCATAGTTGTTGCATTCTTCTATCTCAAATTTATATTCCTTAAATAAATTGCTTAAAAAATTACTTTCTTCGAATTTCCATAATTTAACATTAAAAGTTGGAATTATTAAACAAGATTCTTTAATTTCTTTAATTGTTAAATTAATTATAATCCTATTTTTTTCTATTGATTCAATTTCTATAGGGGTTTGACCATTTTTTGTTTTTATCCATTCTTCAAAAATGACCCAATTAATTTTAGATTTTTTAAAATCACTTATTTTATAATCTAAAATTTCAAATTTTGATTTTTTTGTTGAAAAATGTATATTCGTTTCCATGGTGTTTAACCTTCATTGGTTGATTATACTTCGAAAAGACAGGTCTTGGGGGTGGATTTTTAGTTATTTAATTATTTAACAATTGAAATATAATCTTCTAAACGAAAATCTGTGTTTTCATTTGATGTAGATATATCTTGAATAATATTATCTATAATTTTTGATGAGGCAAATTTACCCAATGATTTACATTGATCTGAAAGAATTTTCAAATCATTTACTAATTGTTTTTTAGAATTTTTTCCCATTTTTATGTTCCGAGGCTAAAATCGGCTCTTGTTCTACAATCGCCCTCTTTATTAACTGCTTCAAGGAGTTTATTCCCTGGTTGAAGTTCTCTTCCAATATTTCCGATTAAAACTTCTCCGCCCTCTTCATAAGGGTCTGGATCTAATGAGTTAGAGGTATATGCTTTTGCATCTTGGTCATATTCTGCATCTTTATAAACTTCATAAGAATCATTATCAAAACACATGCCACTTTCTTGTGGTTCTATAGCTTGGTGATATTGATAAACTATTTGATCATTTTCATAATCATGATCACCAACAACTGGAACTTCTCTATCTAATTTTGCGGTTTTAATATTGAAAACATCCAAAAGATCAGAATCATCATCCGAGAGAGAATTTTCTAATTGATTCCATCCGTAGTATCCATTATCTTCTCTTAAAGAACTTTCTTTTTCTAAATCATCATCGATCACATCCATAACAGCTTCAATTATTTTCATGCTATTTTTATCAGAATTATCTTCTGTCACTCCAATGTTTGAAAGTTTTACAATAGCCCTTTCTGCAATGCTACTTTTCATCTCTTTACTAGCATGATTATAGATATCTTTGATGATTTTATTTATATTGTCTCTTAAAACATTTTTCGGCATAACAATATCTCCCTATATCTAATCGTTTTCTCCCTCAAGTTCATTTTATCCTTTCTTTCTCCTAATTTCATCTAATTAATTAACATCTGTATATATTATTCAAAAGGTTTATGAAAAATTCCTGCGAATATTCAAAAGAGGTGAATTAAATGAGTGAATTTATTATGATTTATGGAATTAAAGTCCCCTTCGAAAAAGCTTGTGATATTTATCATAATTGGTCTCATCGTAAAAGTAAAATTAGAAAAATAAGTGATTTTAATGGAAGAATGACAAATGCAAACGGATTGGTTTTTATGAACTTTGATAATGAAAATGTTTTAATAGGAATTTTCGCACCAAAAGATCCATATAAAATCCCATTATTAACAAAAGAAGAACTAACAAAAAGGCTTATGGAGTTTGATCACTCCATAAGCCTTTTTGTTGTCAATTATTTTAATTTAAATCAAAATATAGAATGTGTGTAACTAACACCAACAGTCGGTTTGACATAACTATCTCTAATGTTATAGCTTGCGCCACCCCACAGAGATAAAGCGTTGTTGCTATCTGCCCATATTTTGTAGTCTAACCCGACAATCGGATTAACAGTTGTCATACCATTGGGGGAGACAACAAGCAACCCAGGGGCAAACCCTAGATCACCGGCTAGAGGCACAGTCCACGTCACACCAGCCCCGAGACCATCGTCAAGGGAGTAAGCCCCAAGAACGCCGAGCCCTTTGTTAGAGAGCCTGTCAGCCTCCTGTGAATACAATCTTGCACCGGGCGCTTGGGGGCTTGCAAACAACTTCATCAAATCAACACTCGCACAAATCCCATAACTAAATGAAGTTTTCGCATTTGAAGCATCTAGATTTTGAAGGACACCAACCATTGGTGTGATTCTTAGATAATCCAGATCTAAAATGCGATAACCCAAGAACGGACCCGTTGCAACTGCATTATCGCTTAAATCATAAACAACAGCCATGTTGAATGTTAGTTTTTGATTAAAAGCAAATGGCATTTCCCAGGTTAATCCTGGTTTCCCACTTCTTCCATCTTGAAGATAAGTCAACCCATAAGTTGAACCATCTTTGACGATTGAAATGGATTCTGCGGATGGTCCTCTTGAACCATCTGAATCATCTGCGAAAGACGCAGTTGAGAACAACATCAAACATGCTAAACAAAGCGCTTTGAGCATTTTCATTTTCTTTTCCTTTCAACTAAATCCCACGTAGATATTCTTGTGGAATTTCGAACGATTTCCCATACTTTTCTTCTATTTTTGCTCCCCTTGGAGTAAGTATCCAAAACCATTTTTTAGGATCTATTTTTGAGGTCGAAGGGCTTCCCCCATAACCATCTGTTAAAACAAATACAACATCAAAATCTTCTTTATAATCATTAAAAATGAATTTTGTTAGATTAGCAAAAGAAGTTCCTCCACGACCATAAGCATAATGAGATTTAATATCAAATGGATGACATCTTGTATCAAAAAATAAAGCTTTAACATCAAAATCTGTTGAATGATTTCTTGCAATTGCTACAAATTCGTTGATTAATCTAGGTGAAATTGAACTAGACGTGTCAATTGCAAACAATAGAGATAATTTAGATTGTGCTTCAGAAATTGTAATATAGGGTAAAATAATTTCAGGATAAACATAACTTAATTTTATGTTATATCTTCTCCAATTTTCATTAAATTCTTCTTCAACTCTTTTACCAACTACTTTTTTAATTAAATTACGAAGAGAAAATTTATTCTCTTTCTTTTGAATTAAATGTTTTCTATTCCCTGGACCCAACCCTCTTGATTTTAAGCTGTCGTTTAATTCCTCCATTTCTTTTTCTAATTTTTCCCAAATCTCTTCTGGAATATCTGACATAGAATCATGTTGATCATAAACTTTCGCTCCATTCACCTCAACAGATTCTATCTTGCCATCTTCTCCAACTTTTACAACGATTTCTCCACTTGAGCCATCAGAATTTGAAAAATTAAAAGATTCGCCACCAGATAAAGCTTTTTGAAACAAGATATCATATACTTTATCAGCAGACATTTGGTTGCAATTATACCCCAAAATCTTTTTCCCAGAATAAGCTCCTTCTGGAACTTTTATCTCTTTAAAATTCATAGTAATAATATCATTAACAACAATATCAGCAGCAATATTGAACAACTTTTTATCTTCAACAACATTCATAAATTGAGCATGATTTAACAATATATGAAAACTTTCATGCATTGAGATGAATTTAACTTCGCTATCATTCATTCTATCAAAAAAATTACTATTCCAAACATATCTTATGCTATCAATAATTGGATCATATTCTATTTGTGCTGTTGGGCAATAGCTTGCATCATCAATGAAATATGGAGTCCCTGAATTATACACAATATGTGAAAATTCGCTGTATGTTTCTCCTATTTCATCTAATAGATCAAAATATCTATTTCTTCTTTGAGTGTTTTTAAAAAGATTTTCTTCTGAAATTGGTTTTTCTTCTTCACTCATTCTTAACCCCTATCATGCAAATAAAATATCCATTGATTTTTTATTGTATTCCATTAAAATAGTTGGATTTATTCTAAATAGTTCTTTTCTAATTTCTTTATTATCCATTTGTCTAAATAGAATTTTTACAATATAATCATTTGGCATTTCAAATACAACATCTATGATATTAGCTAATTGATTTGCGTTCAATGAATTTATAACTCTAACAGTATCTTGAAACTCTATACTTTTTTGTTTTGAAGAAGATAGAATTTCTTTGAACTTGTCTTTTTCTTTGACAATATCACTAAATTTGACGCTACATCTTGCTGTTGATATAGAATCGGACAATTGTTTAATTGGTAATTTTACATCAAATGGATTTATATATGTTAGAGACATATTGTTGAAAATAGATTCTGTGATATAATCTAATCTTCTTGGAGAACAAGAAGCTTTTAATGAATCACTTAAACTATTCCACCATTCATAACAAACAATAGATGACGCTGGATCATATTTCGATTCGAAATAGTTTGCATTAACATCATATGGAATATCAATTTGGATTGGGAATCTATCAAGCAAAGCTGGGTCTAATTTTTCCGTCTGATAACTATCACTATCCCAAGGGTTAACAGCAGCCCAAACCATCTTCAAATTTGGTAGTATCTCACCATTCAAAGATTTGAACTGAATTATCTCAAAAACAGCATTCATAACTCTTTTGTGAGCACGGTTTAATTCGTCAAAAAACATAAATTCTGCTTCGTTGATATCATCAGAACGAAGATATTTAAGCTTTCCATTAGTTGGCGCTGGGATCCCAACTAAATCTGCAAATGGATCGAGAGTAGAAGCAGAGAAATACTTCAGTCTGTAACCTTTATTTTTGGCTACATCAAGAACCATATGTGTTTTACCAGTTCCACACTCTCCCCTGAGTAAAACATTCCAATTATTTTCAGCCGATTCATCTAGTTGATTAGCGATATTATTAAAAGATTTTTTTGATGATTGAATAGACATATTTTAAAACTCTCTAACCATTTGTTCTATCTTTTTTAGAATTTTCTAAAAAATTAACACCGATTTCTATATCAGAAACTAAATCTACTAAATCTTCGTTTTCTTCTTCAACTTCAATGTTGTATTGAGAAATAACAAGATCTTTAAGTTTTTCAAAATTATATTTATAAAAAATGAATGAATTAACATCTACCTCTTCAATGATCGGAATTTGTAATGAATTTTTGGTCACAACAATTTGAAAAAGATCCAACCTTTGGAGTTGATCTTTTGTGTAGACTCTGTTCTCTCCATCAATTAATTTATCAAAATGGCTTAATTTTAATTTCGAAAGAGAGTTGTTAAAGATATGAGCTAGAATTTCAAAAGTGTGACTTCTTTTAGAAGTTAAAAAAACTTTATCTTTTGAAAGATCAAAGTTAAAGCCTCTCATGTATCTATTTAAAAAATAATTTAGACTTGCACACTCTTTTTCGTTTGAAGGAATAACTTCATATACTTTTTTGTCTACTAGTTTTATACTAGATATTGCGATATAGTTTAATAATCCAATTGTTGTCGCAGACCACTCTAAATAATCCGCACGATAAGAATTTGATTGATATTGATTCAAAACCTCTTGTGGGAATGTAAATGGGAAGATAGTATTCCCCCTTATATTTGTCGACCCAGATCGAACAACAATATCTTCTTTTAATTTAGGTTTTTGATTATCTTTGAATTTATATTTTCTGTTACCATAAGGTTCAGGTTCAATTCCATACTCTCTTTTTAAACATGATTTAGGAATATTTATTTGGTTTGATTTTAAAAAGAATTGTTTTCTTTCTTCAAGAAAAAACGACATATTTTTCTCCTAGTTTGAATTTTCAATGTTTTTAATTGAAAAAATCGGTTGCGGTTGCATTATACGCACAGGTCACAGCAAAGGCCAAAAGAGGCACCTGGGGAAAGGTAGACAAAAAGTCTTACTTGTTTTTTCGCTTGTCGCTTAATCTCTTTTTTATTTTATATTTTTTCTCTTGTTCTAGCCTTTTTTGTTCTTGCTTCTCTTGCTCTATTCTTTTCAGATTCTCTTGATTTTCATTCTTTTTTTGTTCTTGCTTCTCTTGCTCTATTCTTTTCAGATTCTCTTGATTTTTTCTTTCTTTTTTCTTTCTTACAACATCTTTAATTGTATCTTTTGAAACATCTGTTAAAGCATTAAGAATAGCATCTATTGTATTATTAACAATCTTTTCTATTATCTTTTTGATTATTGTTTCTTCTGGCTTTTTGGGCTCTTCGGGTTTTTCTGGTTTTTCAGGATCGAAGATCATCTTTTATCCTATCAGAAACGAGTTTTGCGTGTGCTGCTGCGCCGGCAAGGCTTCTTGTCCAAGCACTACAATCACCAACAGGAAAAATATTTGGGTTCCCCATATAATTGAGCCTTTTTTCATCAATTATTGCTTCATTAGCATACATTTTAACTTCTGGGAAATACATCAATCCCTTTGAAACACCAGGGAAAACTCCTTCAAGTTGTTCAATAAATTCTGCAATTCCAACCATTTGTCGATAAGGAATAGCATAACTCAAATCACCTGGGACAACATTTTCTGTTAATGATGGTGAAACACCATTCTCAAAAATTCTTTTCCAGGTTGATCTTCTTTTCTTGCAAAAATCAGCATAGCTTTGAACTAAAACACCGCCACCAGCAAGTGTGTTTGCTGTTTGGCAGATGCTTTTGCAATATCCATATGGATCTTTGAATGGTTCTGTGAACTGAGTTGTTACTAAAATAGCAAAATTAGCATTTCCTGATTGTTTTTCGTCGCTGTTTTCAGAAAAACTATGGCCATTGACACAATCAATTCCAAGATGTTGATACTCTTCTAATGCAACAACGCCATTTTTCAAACAGGAGCAGAAAAGTCTAACACGCTCGTCAAAAGAACTTCTAATTGAAATTTTCGGTTCGTAACTCCATTGATAAAATTCTTCAAAGACATCATTCTCACACTCATATCTAATCCCAATGTCATTTGCACCAGCTTTGAACGGCAAAACAACATCTTTTCCATCGCCTAAAATCGGACCCATTTCTGATGGGTATTTATAAACACTATCTATCCAATCCGCACCACTTCTTCCGACTGCGATGATTACATAATCAAAAGCATTTAAAATTTGATTAAATAAAACTGAAATTCTCTCGCCTGAAAGAATATGGAAAAAATTATTGACAGAAGCCTCGGTTATAATTTTAACATCATCTTTTATATCTTCAATTATATTTTCGATTACCTTGCGACCGACATCGGTTCCCCAATGTCTCGTTTGGCCCTGAATTAAAGAAAACCCATTTGCACGACAATCACGCTTAAATTTCTCTGGAAATTCGCTCTTTTTTATTGTTTTTGAATCAGCACCGTACTCAATGAATATTTTATCAACTGTGTTTATAGCATCTGCGACTTCTTGAACAGGAAGTATTTCTGTTAATCTGTTGCCTATGTATGGAGATAAGTTAAATTTCCCGTCTGAAAAAGAACCAGCACCTCCCAATCCTTCTGTTATACTCGTTCTTTCTTTTAATCCTTGTCCTCGTTCAAAGATTGTCACTTCTGCTATATCTTTAAGCTGATGAGCACAGATCAAACCCGCTGGCCCACCCCCTATGATTGCTATTTTTTTCATTCCAAATCCTTTCAATTGTTGATTTTAATCATCCCACCAAATAGAAACACGAGACATATATGTTGCCTATTTTTGCTATTGTAGTTGACCAATAAAAATCTTCCCACAATGGTAACAACTCAACAAAAATTTCTATTTCATCATTTTCAACAACAGGATAATTTAATGGTCTTACTTTAATTAGATTTTTAGATTCAATTATTAGATTTTTATTTTCCATTTTTCATTATCCTTTGCAGAAAACAACCGTTCCCAAAACGCTGCGGTTGGTTCCGGTGCCATTATACACATAAACTTGGTTATCCGACACCCAACCTCGCTTTTTGGCGTATTGGAATTGTGGATATCTTGAAAATAGACCAAATATTTCTTCTGCTGATGATTTATTTTGCCTAGCTCGAAGAACAAAATTTGCGATCAACATGATTTCTTCTTCATCTGAAAGCAAAGATAAAATTTTTGCTACAAATTGGACCCCCTGTGAAGGCATAACCATCAAATCACAATTTACAATTCCTGGATTGAAATTGTTCCCGTTTTGAGCTTCAACTAACATCTGATAAAAATCACCAAGATGCCAATTAGCTCGGGGGATTGCGCTCCTGTTCGCTTCAATTATTTCAGGGATTATGTCAACCCCATGAAATTGTTCTGGTTGAATTAAACCTGATTTTAGAATTTGGTCAAATTCAGACCCCAACATAACAACACCATCTCTTGCACAAGTTGCACACATTGTCCAATATTGCTTTTCTGGCGGAAGTTGTCTTTGAAAATTGTGTCTATATTGAGAAATGATTGTTTTAAATCTAGCCCTTTTCTTTTTAGGGCAGGATTCGTAGGTTTTCATTTGGCTGGCCTTTCATTCCCGAGATAATCATACCAATCAATCCAACCTTTATTTTTATAAGCAAGATTAGGATTAACTGATAATCTTAATTCTTTTCCTTCATTTCTAGCAAATTCTTGATATTCTGCTGAAGACTTAAAATTA